>Ga0065718_1005041_pt1 | contig 23749 bp, 28 predicted proteins | sample GBSCel77sediment_2_FD_59105 | JGI IMG/M metagenome (GOLD analysis project Ga0065718, IMG submission 59105) | Hot spring sediment microbial communities from Great Boiling Spring, Nevada - cellulolytic enrichment CS 77C v3 (version 3) | ecosystem: Environmental > Aquatic > Thermal springs > Hot...
AGCTAATGAAAGACAAAAGAAATTAGCAAAGATAGCCATTGATTCTGGAGCAGATTTAGTTATTGGCCATCATCCTCACGTAATTCAAAACATAGAAAAATATAAAGGTAAATTTATTTTTTATTCTTTAGGAAATTTTATTTTTGATCAAAATTTTTCAAAAGAAACAATGATTGGAGGCGGAGTTGAAGTTTATATAAAAAATAAAAAAATCAGAAATATCTATTTTAGGAAATTTTATCTTAATAATAATTTTCAAATAGAAAAAATAAGCGAAAAATTTCTACCTTATGAATTAGAGAATAAAATTTATTTACTTCGTGAAGCAAAAACTNCTGAAGAATGGCAGAANGGANTAATGTTTGTTAAAAAACCAGTTGATTATGATGGNATGATTTTTATTTTTCCTNATAAACAAATTAGAAGTTTTTGGAACAAAAATACNTTCTTAGATCTTGAGATTTACTGGATAGACGATGATAAAGTAGTAGGAAAAGATACTTTGCCTTCAATACTTAAATCTAAAAATCCAATAGTAATTTCCTCACCTGTACCTGTGGATAAAGTAGTGGAAATTATAAAATAATAAAAATGTTTAAAGAACAAGCAAAAAGACAAGAAATACTTTATTTTAAAAGCTTCAAAGAGGCTATAGAAGCATTAAAAGAAAAATTATCTGAAAAAGATTTGTTAATACTAGATATTGATGGAGTATTATTAGATATAGATGTAAAAATTTTAGTTAAAGGTTTATTATATTTGTTTTTATCTAAAGAAAAATTTAAAAAATTTACAAAAGAACATTCAATTCCAATTGAGTATTTGTTAACAATAAAAAGATTAGCCAAGAAGGGAATTAATGTAGTTTTATTTTCAAATAGAATTGTTTCTACGACAAAAAATTATTTCCCTTTTATTTCAGGAAAAATAATTAAAAAACTTGAAGAAGAAGGTATAGGTTTTGTAAGTCAATTTAAATTGTCTTCAGAAATAAATGAAAAATTATTAAATTTAATCCAGAATAGTAATCGTATATTTTATATAGGATCAAGTTTATTAGATTTTAAGGCTTTTAATAATATTAAAAATAGATTCCCTACTAAAGAGTTTTTATACATTGAAATAGGTAGCGGGAAATTTTTATAATTATTATTTAAATATGAAATTTAAAAATAAAATAATAAAAGAAATATTAGAAAGATATAAAACGATTGATGCAATACAAAGATTATATGCTTTAGCTAGTTGGGATTTAAATACTTATATGCCACCTAAAGCTGCTGAAGATAGAGGTATAATTTTAGGCAAGGTAGATGTTTTAATAAAAAAATTGATCTTAAATAAAGAATTTGTAAAGTTAATTAATAAAACTGAAAGAGAAAAAAACTTAAATGATTATGAAAAAGCAGTTATAAGAATCCTTAAAAAAAGAATTAAAATATTATCAAAATTACCTGATAAATTTATTGAAGAGTTTAACGAAACAACTAATAAAGCTCAAATAATTTGGAGAAAGGCTAAAGAAACAGATAATCTTAAAGAATTTTTACCGTCTCTTAAAAAAATATTTGAATTAGCAAGAAAACAAGCAGAATACTTAGGTTATAAAGAACACCCTTATGATGCTTTAATAGATTTATATGAAGAAAATTGGACTACAAAAGATTTTGAAAATTTTTTTAATAATATAAAATACGAACTTAAAAAAATTTTTGAAATAATAAAATCCTCAAAAAATTACGTAGATAGACATCCATTAGAAAAAGAAAAATATAAAAAAGAAGACATGGAGAAAATAAATTATGAAGTTTTAAAAATTTTAAATTTTAATCCAGAAAGATCAAGATTAGATATAGCACCACACCCATTTGAAGAAAGTATTTCTTTAAATGATGTAAGAATAACTACTTGGTATCATAAAAAAGATTTTAGAAGAAGTATATCAGCAACCATTCATGAATTTGGCCATTCTTTATATGAACTTAATATTGATCCAGAATTAAAATTTACTCCTTTACAAAGGGGAGCCTCTTATGGATTGCATGAATCTCAATCAAGGTTTTGGGAAAATATAATTGGTAGAAATATAATATTTTTAAAAAAGATTTGGAATATTTGTAGAAAACATTTAGTTTTTCTAAAAAAATACAAATTCAAAGATTTCTATATTTATTTCAATTTGATAAGACCAGAATTTATTAGGGTTGAAGCGGATGAAATTACATACCATTTTCATATCATTTTAAGATTCGAATTAGAAAAGATGATATTAGAAAACAAAATTAAAATAGAAGAAGTACCAGAATATTGGAATGAATTTATGAAAACGTATTTAGGAATAAAACCAAAAACTTATAAAGAAGGAATTTTACAAGACATTCATTGGTCGATGGGTGCTATAGGATATTTCCCAACTTATTCTTTAGGTACTTTTTTAACAGGAATGTGGCTAGAAAAATTAGAAAAAGACGTAGGAAGCATTGACAAAATTTTAATTAAAGAAAATGGGATAAATATAATTCAAGAATGGCTTAAAGAAAATATTCATAAATATGGAAGCGTTTATACATCAAAAGATTTGATTTATAAAATCTGTAATAAAAATTTTGATACCCAGCCATTTTTTAACTATTTAAAAGCTAAATATCTTACATTATATAAATAAGTCTCAAAAATGCAAAAATGGATTTTATTTATATTTTTAATTTTTTTAACTTTGATTTCAATTAATTTATTTTTAAAAACAATTGTTTATAAAACTTATGTTTTTGAAAATAATAACGAAGTTATTTATGATTTTTCTTCCCCAAATTTATTAAAACCTAAAATTTGTGAAAAAAGAGTATGGGAAGTAGATTTATCTGATAATTTAATTTATTTTTATGAAAACTGCAAATTAGAACAAATTATTCCTATAGCTTATCAAGCACCAGAAGGAAAATGGTTTCAAACTCCTACAGGCTATTTTAGAATAGGGATTAAAAAGGAAAAACATATTTCTTCTTTATTTCCTGTTTATATGAACTATGCTGTGCAAATGTATGAAGATTTTTTTATTCATGAAATTCCTTATTATCTAGATGGCCAAAGAGTATCTTCCAATTTTTCCGGGGGATGCATAAGATTAGAAAAGGAATATGCAAAAAAATTTTTCAAATTATCACAACCAGGAGATTTAATTATTTCTTATAAAAAATTGAAAAATTTTAAAATAAAACCCATCTTCCATCCTCCAGTTAACATAAATGAATTTTTTATTAGACAAAGATTTAATAACCCTATACGAAATCGTTGGACATTTTCTGAGGATAGAAGAATAGATTATATTCAACATGCAGGTATAGATTTAGCACCATATCCATTTGCTAAAAATTTGAATGTTTATAATATTTATCATGGTAAGGTAGCAGAAATTGTAAAAAATGGAGAAGAAGATCATGGTATGGGCAATGTAGTTATTGTTGAACATAAAATTAAAGAAGAAAATATATATTCACTTTATGCTCACCTTTCTGAAATTAATCCTAAATTGAAAAAAGGTGATTTCATTAAAAAAGGAGAAGTTATAGGCAAAGTAGGAGCTACAGGTTATGGATGTAATTATTGGCGAATAGGAGAAGATGGATGCGATAAGAAATCTCCTTTAGATATTCATTTACATTTTGAAATAAAAACAAAGCCTACATTAGAATCACCTGTAGAAGCAAGCTGTTTTATTTACAATAAAGAAACAAAATGTTATGGATATACTCCTGATTATCCACAAAATTATGGATATTTTGACCCAATTAAGTTTTTATCTGATGAATAAATTTAATATTTTTTAATATCTCATATCTAGCAAAAGGTTTTTCTAAATATGATTCATATAAATTAAGCTCGTTTAATACTATTGCCCAATTTAAATCTTGTTTAATATCAGGTAAATTTTTAAAATTTTTAAGCCGAGCTAAATTTATATGAGGTAAAAATTCTCTTTCTTCTTTTTGATAAGGAATATTTTCTATTTGTAAGTGTTCTTCTAAGATATTTTTAATTAATTTCAATCTCTCATTTTTTTCAATGTATAACCAAATCATCCTTTTTTTACCTGGAGGTCCGTAATCTATTTTTTTAACTTTTAAATTAATAGGTTGAAATATTTCTTTGTTTTCTAAATAAGCCTTATCCATAATTTCTAATATTTTTGTTAAATGATTTATATCTATATTCCCTAAAAATAGAATAGTTAGATGCAAATTTTGGAGAGGTATCCAATTTACTTTAAATTTTTTATCAATTTCATTTTCTAATCTCCCGATTTTAGGATAAAGACCCTTTGTAACAGGAATAGCAAAAAACAATCTTTTTTTCATCTTATTTCTGAAATTCTTTCTGCGACTACTCTGTCCTCTCTTTTAATAGGATTATATGTTCCAATAACAGAGATAATTTTACCTTCTTCCCAAATAATAGGCATAGAATTATATATTTCAGGTAAAACTAAAATTTCTATATTATCAGTATGATCTTCAACTTCTACATAAAGAAGCACCTCGTTATTTTTTGTTATAACTCTTTTTATTTTATTAATAACCCCTATAATTTTAACTTTCATCTCATCTTTATATTTTTTAATATCCTTTATTTTCATAAAATTGTTATTTTTGATAAGCTTTATAGGATGATTAGATACATATATGCCTAAAAGTTCTTTTTCCCATCTTAGTTTTTCAAATATATCAACCTTTCCTTGTCTTTTAAAAATTATTTCTTCACTTTGTCCGCTAAATAATTTTGCTCCAGTGTAAACAAAGCTTTTTTGTTTCGATGCAAATTCTAGTAAATAATCTAAATTATAGTATAAGACACCTCTATCTTCTAAACTATCAAAAACTCCAGCTTTAATAAGAGCTTCAAGAGAACGTTTATTAAAATCTTTTGACTTTACTCTTCTTAAAAAGTTTGCAATTGATATAAAAGGCCCATTTTTATCTCTTTCAGCTATAATATCTTCAATCAATTTGGACCCAACATTTTTTATAGAACTTAATCCAAATCTTATTGTATAATCATCAACTATTGTAAATGTTTCTCTGCTTTCATTAATATCTGGAGGCAAAATTTTTATCCCACATCTTTTTGCTTCTTCTACTAATTCTTTTATCCTTTCTGTATCATTTCCTTCATGAATAAATAAAGCGGTTAAAAATTCAATTGTATGATACGCCTTTAAAAATGCTGTTTGATAAGAAATTAAAGCATAAGAAACGCTATGACTTTTGTTAAATCCGTATCTTGCAAATGGTTCATACCACGCCCATATTTTTTCTGCTGTTTTTTGATCAATACCGTTTTTAATCATTCCTTCTATCATTTTGGTTTTTTGTTCTTCAAGTAAAGAAGCAATTTTTTTACCTATAGCTTTTCTTAAGACGTCAGCTTCAGATAAAGTAAAACCAGCTAAAGCTTGAGCTATTTGCATTAACTGCTCTTGATAAATAGCTATTCCATATGTTTCTTTTAAAATAGGCTCTAATTTAGGATGCAAATAAGTAATAGGTTCTAAACCAAATTTTCTTTTAATATAAGACGGAATATATTCTACAGGCCCTGGTCGATATAAAGCAATCATAGCATTTATATCATTAATATTTGTAGGCTTAAGTTTTTTGAGGTATTCAGTCATTCCTTTGCCTTCTACTTGAAATATTCCAACAGTTTTCCCTTCTTGATAAATTTTATAAGTTTTAGGATCATCTAAATTTTCATAATCTAAATGAATATTAATACCCTTTCTTTGTTTTACTAATTCAATTGTAGTTTCAATTTCTGATAAAGTTCTTAATCCTAAAAGATCTAATTTTAAAAGCCCTAAATCTTCTATTGAGTACATATCATATTGAGTAATTATTCTTTTTTCTTGTGGGGCATATTGGACGGGCATAAAATCAGTTAATTTTGTAGGAGTTACTACTACGCCTGAAGCATGAACTGAAGCATGCCTTACAGTCCCCTCTATCTTTTTTGATATATCTATTAACCTTTGTACATCTTTGTTTCTATTATATAAATCTATTAAATCAGGAATTTCTAATGCACTTTCTAAATCCATTCCTTGTGGTATTAATTTAGCTATTTTATCACATAAAGAATACGGAAGCCCCATTGCTCTTCCAGTATCTCTTATTGCAGCTCTTGAAGCTATTTTCCCAAAAGTTATAATTTGAGCAACTTTATCTTGCCCGTATTTTTTTGCTAAATAATCTATAACTTCATCTCTTCTGATATCAGAAAAATCAACATCTATATCAGGAAAAGAAATTCTCTCTGGTGTTAAAAATCTTTCAAAAATTAAATTATATTTTAAAGGATTTACCTCAGTTATTCTTAAAAGATAAGAAACTAAACTACCTGCAGCTGATCCTCTACCAGGACCTACCTTTATTCCGTTATTTTTAGCCCAATTTACGAAATCTTGAACAATAAGAAAATAAGAAGCAAAACCTGTTTGTTTTATTATAGATAATTCATATTCTAATCTTTCTCTTGCTTTATTATCATTTTCTAAATTTCTTTTTTTTAATCCTTCATAGCAAAGTTTTCTTAAATATTCATCTGCTGTTAATCCTTCGGGAACTTCATAAACAGGCATCTTTATTTTATTTAGTTCTATTTCTAAATTACATTTTTCAGCTACTTCTAAAGTATTTTCAATTGCAGAAGGTATTTCTTTGAAATTATCAAGCATTTCCTCTATACTAGTTAAATGAAAGAAGTCTTCTTTCATAGTTAATCTCTCCTTTTCATCAATATCTTTTCCTGTTTGAATTGCTAGAAATACATCATGTATATCTCTATCCTCTTTATTTATATAATGAACATCTTGCGTAGCTACTAATTTAACTTTAGTTTTTTTCGATAGCTCTATTAGAGGTTTAAAAACTTTTCTACTTTCTTCTATGCCTGGATGCCACCCTATTTCTAAGTAAAAATTTTCTTTCCCAAAAATATCTATATATTCATATACTAACTTTTCAGCGCTTTCTAGGCCATTGTTTAAAATGCTTCTTGAGATTTCACTTGCTAAGCATCCAGATAAACATATTAATCCAGAACCATGTTCTTTTAACAAATTTCTATCTATTCTCGGTTTATAATAAAATCCTTCTAAATTAGCTATAGTTATTAACTTGATTAGATTTAAATAGCCTTGATAATCTTTAGCAAGTAATGTTATATGGTAATTTTTTGAATCGATTTTATATGTTTTATCATAAATAGTTCTTGGTGCTAAATATGCCTCAACTCCAATTATTGGTTTTATTCCATTTTTTTTGCATTCTTTATAAAATTCAATAACTCCATACATATTTCCATGATCTGTTATAGCTAAAGCTTCATAGCCCAATTCTTTTGCTTTTTTAACTAATTCATTAATTTTGCACATTCCATCTAATAAACTATAATGCGTATGAACATGTAAATGAACAAACTTCATTTCCTAAATATTATAATAATAGTTAGATGGAAGAGAAATTTTTCAAAAAATACAAAAAAATTTTGGCAATAGATGAAGTAGGAAGAGGTGCACTTGCTGGCCCATTTTACGTAGGAGGATTATTAGGCGATTTTAAATTTTATGAAAAAATAAGAGAATTAGAGATAAAAGACTCTAAAAAACTTAAGGAAAATAAAAGAAAAGAAATATACAAAAGAATCATAGCTTTAGGGCCTAAATTTAAAATCATTAAATTTACAAATAAAGAGATTGATAAGTTTGGTATTGGTTGGTGTTTTAAAAAATCAATAGAGATTTTATATAAAGAATTTAAGCCCAACTATATATTGATAGATGGGAAACCAATAAAAATAGAAATAATTTCTGGGAAAGCAAAATTTATTGTACATGGCGATGAAAAAGTTAAGTTAATTTCAGCAATTTCTATTATTTCTAAGATATTAAGAGACAAGTATATGATTAAATTAGATAAATATTATCCTTTTTACAATTTTAAACTTAACAAAGGATACGGTACAAAAGAACATATTTTGGCGATAAAAAAATACGGCATTTCAAAGCATCATAGGTTGAGTTTTATAAAAAATATTATTCAAGTCTGATTTTTTAATTTATTTAGAATATTTTCAAAAAATAATTGGAGCCTGATAGTGTCTGTTTTTAATCTTTGTAAAAATTTAACTGCTAAAAATATAGAAGTTTTCTTAAGTTTTTCTATAGTTATTATTGAAGTATAGCGATTAATAATTTTTTTAATTCTAATTCCAAAATTATGAAAAATTATATAATCCCTTGGTAAAATTTTAATTCCCTTATATCTTCTTATCAAATAAAAAGCTACAGCACCTAATAATAAAAATCCAATTATTGGAGATAAAAAATTTAAATTAGTCATTTATGCTTAATCTGACAAATCTTTTAACTTCTATTTTTTCTCCACATTTATTTGCAAAATTTGATATTAAATCTTTGATTTTAAGATTCTCATCCTTAATATATTTTTGGTCTAAAAGACAAACTTCTTCAAACCATTTTTCTAATCTCCCTTCAACAATCTTTTCTTTAATATCTTGTGGTTTGTCTTTAAGATCAATCATTAATTCTTCTTTTTTGGTTTCTAAAACATCTGGTGGGATAGATTCTCTACTTAAATACTTAGGATTCATAGTAGCTATTTGTAAAGCAATTTCATGAGCTAATTGTTTAAATTCTGGATTTTTAACTACAAAATCTGTTTCTGCTCTTAATTCTACTAAAGCACCGACTCTTCCATTAAAATGGATATATCCTTCAATAATACCATGGCCGGTTATTTTTTCGCCTCTTTTTTCTAATAAAGCCTCTCCCTTTTTAACTAAATACTTTTTAGCTTCTTCAATATTACCATTTGTATTTTCTAAGGCCTCCTTACATAAACTAATTGGCGCCCCTGTTTCTTCCCTTAGCTTTTTGATTTTTTCAAGTAGTTCTTTATTCATTTTCTTTTATTTTTTTAATTAAAAAATTAATTATAAATTTAATACTTGAAGGAGCTTTATCATTAGCAGGTATAAAATATTCTATTTTGCTTACATCATTATCAGATCCAGCGATAGCGCAAACAGGTATATTCTTTTTCAAAGCTTCCATCAAAGCTAATTTTATGAGATTTGTAAGCCAAATCTACTATAAATAAAACATCAGGTAAATTCTCTAAATTTATTACACCTGAATATATTTTTTTCTATTTTTTCTAATTCCCTTATAATTCTCTGTTTATCTTTAGGAGGATAATTATCTATTTCACCGNCTTTTTTTCTTTTTCTAATAATTCTTTGAAATAAGCAATTCTATTTTTTATTGTTTCAAAAATTAGTAATAAAACCACCAACCCATTTATGATTTAGATAAGGCATATTAAAAAGCATCAGCTATGATTTTAATAGCTTCTTCAGCAGCAGGCTTTGCTCCTACAAATAAAATTACTTTATTTTCTTGTAACACCTTTCTAAGAAATTCTGNCACCCTTTCAATGCTATCTAAAGTTTTTTCTAAATTAAAATACTCTATATTACCTCTTTTATTTTTAATCAAAAATGGCTTTATCGAAGGATGTGTAAACCTTTTAGCTCTTCCATATTGACATCCAGCTTTCATCATTTCTTCTAATACTTTTGTTTTTTCTATTATTTTTGTTTCCATTTTATATGATATAATTATAATCGAAATGAAGAAAAATATTCATCCAAAATATTTTAAAACAAAAGTAAAATGTGCATGTGGGAATGAATTTGAAGTTTATTCAACAAAGGAAAATATTAATGTAGAAGTTTGTAGAAATTGTGCTCCATTATTTATAGGGACCGAAGAAAGAAAGGTAGCTCTTGGACAAGTAGAGAAATTTTTAAGAAAATATAAGAAAAAATCTTAACTAATTTAATTTTAACATTAAAGAATTTATTTTACAAGTAATTATTTAAAAATTTTTTTAATAAAGACAAAAAATGAATAACAACCAAACAAATTCTAAAATCAATAGCGTAATTTTTGAAATAAGAGCAGGAGTAGGTGGTGAAGAAGCTGCTTTATTTGCAAAAGATTTATGGAGAATGTATCTAAAATTTTTTAACAAAAAAGGTTTTAAAGTGATAGTTCATGAAGAACAATATTCAGATTTAGGGGGCATAAAAACTTTAGTAACAGAAATAAGAGGCGAAAATGTTTATGAATTACTAAAAAATGAAGCAGGAGTACATAGAGTTCAAAGAATCCCTATTACAGAAAAATCAGGAAGAATTCATACCTCAACTGCTTCTGTTGCAGTTTTACCTAAATATGAATATACTCCTATAGAAATTAAAGAATCTGATATAGAAGTTGAATTTTTTAGAGCTAGCGGTCCTGGTGGTCAAAATGTCAATAAAGTAGAAACTGCGGTTAGAATTTACCATAAACCTACAGGTATTGTAGTGAGTTGTCAATCAGAACGGACTCAACAAAGAAATAAGGAAATAGCTTTGCAAATTTTAAAATCTAAACTTTGGCAAATAGAACAAGAAAAAATTGCAAAAGAACTAACCGAGGAAAGAAGACAACAAATAGGTACTCAAGAAAGATCAGAAAAAATTAGAACTTATAATTTTCCTCAAAACAGAATAACCGATCATAGATTAAATAAAAGTTGGTATAATTTAGAAGATATTATGGATGGAGATTTAGAAATTATTATTAAAGAATTTGTAGGACAAAAAATATAAAATGCAAAAAGAGATCGCATTATTTATTATTTATCTTTTAATTGCAGCAATTTTTTTATGGATTTTTACAAATCCAGATGTTATCGAGGCACTTTTTAAAACTTTATTATTTCCTTTAAAGTATGAATGAAATTTATGATTCAATAATAATTGGAGCATCAGCTGGCGGTATAAGTGCAGCTATTTATTTAAAAAGACGAGGTGTAAAATTATTAATTTTATCTAAAGATATAGGAGGGGAAATGGCGCTTTCAGGTATAGTTGAAAATTATCCAGGTGTTCCTAATACAACCGGTTTAGAACTTACAAAAAAATTTAAGGAGCAATTAGAAAAATATAACATTGAAGTATTTTATGAAGAAGTTAATAAAGTTGAAAAAGAAAATAATATTTTTTTAGTTTTCACAAATAAAAATAATATTTACAAAACAAAAACACTGATAGTAACTACAGGATCAAGCCCTAAAAAACTTAATATTCCTGGAGAAGATAAATTTTATCATAAAGGAGTAAGTTATTGTAGTGTATGTGATATGCCGTTATTTAAAGATAAAATAGTAGCAATTATTGGAGGAGGAAATTCAGCGCTTGAAGCAGGCTTAATGGCTTCAGATATTTGTAAATATGCTTATATAATTAATAAAAATCCACATTTCAAAGGAGATAAATCATTAATTGAGCAATTAGAAAAAAAAGAAAACCTAAAAATTATTTATAATGCTTTAACTAAAGAAATTTTCGGAGATAAATTTGTTAAGGGCGTTAGATATTTAGATACAATTTTAAATAAAGATCAAGAAATATATGTAGATGGTGTGTTTATACATATAGGAATGCAACCAAATTCAAATTTTATTCCTGATGAATGGAATATTAAAAATTCTTATGGAGAAATAATAATAAATAAATTATGCGAAACAGCAATACCAGGATTGTTTGCTGGTGGTGATGTTACAGATATACCGTTCAAACAAATAGGAATAGCTGTAGGTCATGGGATTATATGTGCACTTTCAGCAGTTAATTATTTAAATAAATTAAAGATTTAAATGGAAGAATTAATCAAATTAATCGAGAACTTAAAAGATGAAATTTTTTATAGGATTTTCCAGTATAAAATAGAAATTGCTAAACAAAAGTTTCCAGATAAATTAAAAAAAACAATAGGTAATGGAGAAGAGCAGAAAATATATATATTTAAAAACAAAATTTTAAATCAAGAAACCCGCTTTAATATTTGGAGAGCTAGGAGAAAAGAACCTAAAAAAGAAATAAAAATAGAAACTCATGATCCCTTTTGTAATCCTAAGGAAAATACGCCAGTTGATGAGATAGGCAGATTAGAAAATGAATATGCTATCACCGCTTCAAATTTAGCAAAAATTTCCCCTTCACACTCTTTAGTTATTTTTAAAAAACATAATAAAAAAGATTTAAATTTTATAGATTTTTATAATGCACTTAATTTGGCAATTGATTGGTTTAAAAAGCAAGAAAATAATATTAGGATCTTGATTTTTAATTATGGTTTAAGAGCAGGAGCAAGTATAGATCATCCACATTTTCAAATCTTTTCTTTAACTGAAATACCTTTTAAAATAAAAGATTTTTATGAAAAAATAGAAAAATATAAAGAAAAATATAATTCAGAATACCTCGAAGACTTTTTTAATGTTTTAAATAAATTAAATTTAGCTAAAAAGTTAAGCAATGTTAAAGTAGTTATCAATCTTACACCGTTTAAAGACAAAGAAATAATATTGTGGGATACCAATTTTGAAACATCAATTAAAGATATAGCTTTGGTTTTAGATGTTTATAAAAAATTTTCAGAAAATTTTAATGTCTTTTTGATAGAAACAAAAAATAGACTTTTAGGTTATTTAGTAGATAGAGGAGAAGATGTTAAGTTAAATTCAGACATAGGAAGTTTAGAAATATATGCATGTTCTGTTGTAGGTTTTGATATATTAGAATTCTCTAAAAAATTTATTGAGGAATTGGAAGAGCAGGTACTGGAATTTCAAAATCTAAAGTAGAAGTTGTTTTTGTATTAGTTTCTAGTGATGTTGGCGGATAAGTCGAAAAAGGATTAGCTTCTAAAGTTTTATTTAATTCTTGAGGAGAAATTCTTTGTGGAGTAGGTCTTGTAAAACTAATAGGCAATAAAACAAAATAAAGAACTGTACTAATTACTACAATCCAAACTAATATTTTTGTAATTTCTTTATAATTACCCATTAATTAAATTATATAAGCTTTCTTCGAAAAGTCAAAATAATATTAAATATTAAAAACCCTAATATAACTATACATGGTCCTAAAGGTAAATTTAAGATATAAGATAAAATAAAACCTAAAATTGAAATTGCCTCGCCGTAAAATAATGTAAAAATTATTAATTCTTTAAAAGAATTAGAAATTAATTTGGCTATAGAGGCAGGCAATATTAAAATTGCGCTTATCAACAAAGCACCTATAAATTTTATACCCAATACAACAATAATTCCTAATAGAATATTAAATAATAAATTGATCTTATATACATCTATATTTTCAGTTATTGCCCATTCTTCATTGAGCGGAATTAAAATTAATTCTTTTAATTTTAGAAATATAAACAAAATACCAATCAAAGAAATAATAAGAATTAAAATAACATCTATTTTAGATAACAAAAGAATATTCCCAAAAAGATAAGAATTAATATCTCCTTTTATTAAAGGAATGTAATTAAAAATTATTATACCTAAAGAAAGACCAAAAATAGAAAGCAACATAATTAAAACATCAAAATTAAATTTAGATTTTTCTTTTAATAAAAAAATTAAAATCGAAAATAATATTACCCATATAATTGTTAGAACATTTAAATTTAAAGCTAACAAATAGCTTAAAGCAATGACAAAAATTGCACTATGAGATACTGCATCGCTGAAAAATACCATTCTTTTAAAAATTACAAAAATACCAAATAAAGAGATAGGAATAGTAATTATCAAAAGAGAAATAAAAGGATATAAAAATATTGATTCTTTTAAAATTTCTAACATTTTAATCAAAAATAGGCAACTTTTCGAAGGCTAAATAATATAACATAGCTCCGCCTCCTGTTGATAAAAATGTGTTTTTAACTTTGATATTTTTGAAAATCTTTAAAGTATCACCGCCGCCTATAATTTTTTTATTTTTTAATTTCATTAAATTTTTAGCAAAATTTAAACTCCCCTTTAAGTATCTTTTATCTTCTATTTTGCCTAAAGGACCATTCCATATAACTAAACTTACTTTTTTAAGTTCTTCAATGAAAATTTCCAAGCTTTCTTCACCAATATCATAAATTATATCTTCTTTTTTTATTTCTCCTAAATATTTATGACCATTTTGAGTGATAAAATCAAATGGCAAAATAATTTTATTTGAGTATATATTTTTTACATATTCTAAATATTCTTTATCGTAAATAGAATTTCCTATCTCAAATCCTTTGGCTTTTAAAAAAGTATTAGCTATTCCTCCTCCAAGAATAATAACATCAGATTTTTTAATAAATTTATTTATTAATTCAATTTTAGTTTCAAATTTAATTCCACTTATAATTACTCCTATAGACTTTTTCTTTTTTATATATTCAAAAACTTTGTTTAAATTATTAATTTCTTCTTCAAAGTTAAAACCAAAATAAGTTGGTAAATATTTAGAAATTCCATAAATTGAAGAATGCTTTCTATGAGAAACTGAGAAGGCTTCATTTACAAAGATATCACCTAATTGTGCTAAGCTTTTAGAAAATTTTTGGTTATTATTCTCTTCTTCTTTAAAAAATCGTATATTTTCTAAAATTACAATTTTTTTATTAATATTGATTGTTTTACCAGGCTCCCAATTAAAGTATTGGATTCCTTTTATATGTTTTTTAAGAAAAGGTAATATATTTTTAGTAGAATATTTAGCTTCTCTATTTTTAGGTCTTCCAAGATGGGTAATAAGAATTATTTGTTTTGCTTTATTATTCTTTAAAAAATTTATTGTTTTTAGGCTTTTCTCTATTCTATAAAATTCTTCTATTTTTTTATTTTTTATTTCTACATTGTAATCTACCCTTACTATAACTTTTTTATTTTTTATATTGTTTTTATTAAACCTTAACAATTTTTCTTTGTCTAAAATAATCATCAAAATAATTATAATCCATCTTCCTCTACATTCCTATATTGTAAAGCTTCAGCTATATGCTCTAAATCAATAATATCTTTGTTTTCAAAATCAGAAATAGTTTTAGCTGTTTTTATTATTTTATGTACTGCTCTTAAAGATAATCTTAAATTATCAATTGATTTTTTTAAAAAAATTTCAGCTTTTAAGGAAAGTTTACAATATTCTTTAATTTCTTTAGGGCTTAATTCGCTATTAAATTTATTTTGCCTTTTAAACTGTAATTCTTTAAGCTCATCTATTTTTTCAACTATATCTTTATAATTTCTAATGCTCTCCAAGAAAAGCTCCCCTCCTTTAATTCTTGGCACATTTATTTTTATATCAATTCTATCTATAATCGGGCCAGATAATTTTTTATGATATTTTTTAATTTCAGCAATAGTACATTTGCATTCTTTTTCTGGATCCAAATAAAAACCACAAGGACAAGGATTATAAGCTCCTATCAACATAAATTTAGCAGGCATTTTGATAGTTTTTTTGCTTCGAGATATAGTTATTTCACCATTTTCCATAGGCTCTCTTAATCCTTCTAAGACATCCCTTTTAAATTCTGGTAATTCATCCAAAAATAAAATTCCTCTATGTGCTAAACTTACCTCACCAGGTTTTGGACTTTGTCCTCCACCTAAAATAGCTACAGAAGAAGAACTATGATGAGGATTTCTAAATGGCGGAGAGGTTATAAATCCCTCTTTTAATTCATTTGCACAGCTATAAATACTTGTTACTTCTAAAGCTTCTTCATAAGATAATTCAGGTAATAGATTAACAATATTTTTTGCAATTAATGTTTTTCCTGTTCCCGGTGGTCCATATAAAATTAAATTATGTCTTCCTGCTGAGGCTATAGTTATAGCTCTTAATATATAATCTGAAATTTTTATAAAATCTAAGTCTAAATCCTTTTCTTTTTTAATAAAATTTTCTCCTTTAAATCTTTCTTTAACTTTTGTTTTTTCTATATGACTTATAATTTCTTTTAAATTCTCAAAAAGATATAAATTATCAATTTTTAAATATTTAATTTCTGGATAATTTTCTGCTGGTAAATAAATTTCCTCAAATTCTTTATATAAACTTAAAATAATAGGCAAGGCTCCTCTAATTTTTCTTAATTTTCCTTCTAAAGAAAGTTCTCCTAAAAATAAAACTTTCTTTTTAATAGGTGAAATTTGTTTAGAGGCGATTAAAAAACTTATAGCTATTGCTAAATCTAAATTAGAACCTTCTTTTTTAATATCAGCAGGGGCTAAATTTACTATTGTTTTTCTATTAAATTTAAAAGGCGGTTTAGCATTTATGGATTTTAAAGCTAAATTAATTCTTTCTTTTGCTTCTTGTACAGCTTTATCTCCTAATCCAACTATTAAAAAAGCTGTTAATCCTGGCAATAAACCAGTTTCTACTTCTATAATTTTACCTTCTAATCCATCTAAAATGGCAGAATATATTTTCGAATACATTTTTTAATTATCCACAATTTTTATTGTTTTTTGAAATCTTTATTTTATAATTTATTTTAAACAAAGAATAAAATAAAGAGGGTCGGATTAAGTAATTAAGAAGATAAAATGAAAATAAGTAAAAATTTAATATATTTGGTCGCTTTATTTACAATATTTAGTTTGTTTAATTTTACATTAGGACAGCAGCAGCCACCAATTGTAGAACCAGTAGTAACAACTCAATTTACCGGGCAACAAACTGTTAGAGATGTTATTTTTAATATTTTTGAATGGTTATTTAGAATTTTAACATGGGTAGCAGCTGCTGCGGCGGTTCTTTTTATTATTTGGGGTGGTATTAATGTAATATTTCAAGGAAAAATTGATGAAGGTAAAACAAGATTAATATATGGAGTTATAGGTCTTGTTATAGCTTTAATTTCTTACGCCCTTGTTACTGTAATTCATACAATTGTAACAACAGGAGGATTAGGAGGCTAATATTAGGATCATAATGATAAATTTTTAAACAGTAAATTTTAGATGGCATATCCCTTTAATCCGTTTTTTGGGTTACCAAGTAAATTAACCCCCCCTGTTCCTATTGTATGTCAAGATTTTATTTCTTGTTTATTATTAATTTTTGATGTAGCTTTAAAAGTATTAACATGGATTTCTGGAGCATTAGCAGTTATTATGTTTATGTGGGCAGGAATAATGTTAATTGGTAGTTATAAAAAAGCTGATGAAGTTAAAAACATTTTAATTTGGGGAGTAATAGGCTTAGTAATAGCTATAATTTCTTATTCTTTGGTAGTTTTAATTGAAAATATAGTTTCAAAAGGCGCTATTGGGCTAATAAATATAGCTTATGCTCAACAACTAAAATTTCAGCCAGGTAGGGTATGCACTCCATATAATATTTTTGACATTTTAAGAGGGCAGTCTATCCCTCAAGGTTTACTTGGTAAATGCCTATTATGGCTAGCCCAGAAAATTCTAACTGTTATCTATACAATTTCCTTACTTTCAGCAATAGGATTTATAATTTACGGAGGAATTATTTTAATTACAAAACCTGGTGATAGATCTGGTATGCAATATGTATTATGGTCATTAATAGGTGCAATAGTTACAATATTATCTTATAGCTTGGTAAGGGCAATTGAATATAGTTTAACTCATTAATATGAATAAGAAATTTTTAATTTTAATTCTTGTAATTATTCCTCTAACCTTTGTATTCTCTCAGCAATTTTTTAATCCATTTCAATATGGAATAAAAACAGTTCAGGAAGTAAGGATTATTGACAATTTAAATTTTAGAAATGAAGTAAGAGAAAGAGCGGCTCAATTATTAAATGAATTTTATAATACTTCTACATTTAAAGTATCAGGAGATACAATTATAAGTGAAACAGGACAAAATGTTAATGAAGCTGTTCAAAATAGTTATGGAAACTGGGAAAATTTAATAAAATCAGCTACAGATTTGCTTTTATCGGACTGTGATACTTTAGCTGCATTAGGAATGATAGAGTATTGTCATTGGAAAACGGTTAATGTAGACATTAGTGGTGGGGTTTTAAGAAAAATATATATCTCTCCTTCTGGATATGGAGGACCCTTTCCAAGAGTATCTCCTTGCGAAAAAGGGGTAGGTCAATGCCTTTTGTTCTTTTTTGATAGGATTTTAAGAATACTATATTTTGGTGCTTTAGCTTTAGGAGTAATATTTTTGATGTGGGCAGGTATTCTTTATATAACTAAACCATTAGAAGCTAAAAATATTCATCAAAGATTTATTTGGGGCATTTTGGGAATAATTGTAGGAATAACTTCATTTACAATAGTAATTGCTTTAGAAAATTGGCTTGCAGGAGGTTTAACAACAGAAGTTCAAACAGGTGGGACTGTCGGAGAAACAGTTGGGACAGCTCAAGAAGGTTTAATTTCTATAAGAAGAATTTATATTGATAGGCAGGAAGATGCTTTATATATAACTTTTGATATAAAACCTAAAGAGGGTAGTAACTATTGTAGTATTACAATAACAGGGAAAGATGATACAGGAAACAACTATAATATAGCTAATAATTTACAACTTTCTGCTGGAACAAATATAGAAAAAGTATTTAGAAACTTGAATATTCCTGCTACAGCTACAGAATTAGAATTAACTTTTTCCCCAGGAGATCTAATTTGTACGATTAACCCACCTTCTTACATAGTAAAAATTGGTCAATATGTGGCAATTTCTCCTGCTCCTAAAATAATAATAGATCAATCTACAGCAAAAATAGATGAAAATAAAAAATTTAGTGTTTTTGTTTCAGCAGAAAAACCATGCGATTTAACTGTATCTTTTTATAACTTAACAAAAGGAATAAATATAAGCTCTCAAGGTCCTGTTTCAATTTCAGCACCTCAATTTTTCAGTTATAACATACCATCCGACCTTTTTGATTTAGGTGATACAGTAAGAGTAGTATTTAACTCATCAAATTGTGAAGTTTCTGTTAGGCAATTAGATATTAGAACTAGAGAAATCGTAACAACTCCTCCTACGATTAAAAAACCTATAATTGATTTAACTATTAGAGAAATTACTGGGCAGCAAACAATTTATGTAAATATTGAAGATCTAAGTGATTTAAAAAGTATTTTGGAGAACATTTTAGGAATTGCTGTGATTCAAAGGAATTTATATGATCCGCCATTTTCAATGTATGTAACTTATAATGTAACTGTAGATAACCAATCACCTCAAAATTCAGGCTCTTGTACTATTTATGGAAGACTAAGAGGGATTCGAATTAATCAATTATCTTTTGATAAAACAAAAGCAATAAGCTATACTACATTTAATAGAGATTTTTCTTTTACAATAAGATATGAAGCTAATAGAGAAGGTCCTTATAATGTCCCCATTCCTCTTCCTTTACCTAATAATCTTTTAGGTTTTATAAATTTAGAGCTTTATCATTATACAGGAGCCTGCGAAGAAGTAAAAGTTAATGACAATAATATTTCAGATCAGCCATTTAATACTACTTATGATATAGAAACAGGTAGATTCTATAGCCCCTCAGGAAATATTTTAAGAGACTTATTTGGATTTTAATGTTAAAAGTATTAGCTCAGACAATTAGAGGAGAAACAGGATGTATAAATAAAGAAGGTATAGAGTATTTTATTTGTAAATTTATAGGAGTAATAAATGCTTTTTATTGGATAAGTTTAGTCTTAGGAATTGTTCTTATTATGTATGCTGGAGCAAAATATATGTATACAAAAGGTAAAGACTGGCATAGCGAACTTTTGTATGTTATTTTAGGAATTGCATTAATAATTGCTTCTTTCTCTATTCCTGTTTTAATTTTCTCTTTCCTTAAATAATGTTTGAATTATTCCCTATCTTTGAGAAAATTCTTGAGATAGCAACTAGAATTTTAGAAACTTTATTAAAATTTTCGCTATTAATAGCAGTTTTTTTTATAATTTATTTAGGTGTTAAGATTTATTTTGCTAAAAAAAATCTTAAAGATGTTAAAATCTCGTTTCTTTTTATAATTCTCGGTCTAGCACTTTTAGGTATAATAATTCTTAACAGAGAAATTATTTTCAAAACAATAGAAATTTTTGTTCCAAAATTTAAATAATGACTGAAATTGTAAACATCCTTCATAAAATAATTAGAATAATGCAAATCTTTATAGTTTTAGGATCAGCAATCGTTTTTATTTATTTAGGTTATATGACTTATACGAAAAAAATTGATGAAGTGAAAAAAAATTTACCTTGGATTTTATTAGGTTTAGCTTTACTTTTTGCTTCTTATTCAATTCCTGTTTTAATTTTATCTTTCTTAGAAGTTAAAAAAATATCTCCATAAAAATGAAAAAAGTAATCTATCTTGATTATGCGGCAACAACACCTGTTTCAAAAGAAGTTTTTAATTTTATGAAAAGATATTTTATAAAAGAATTCGGAAATCCTTCTAGTTTGCATCTTTTAGGCCAAAAGGCATTAAAAGCTTTGGATTTTGCAAGAAATAACATAAAGGAATTAATTGAAGCAGATTATTTTCGTGAAATAATTTTTACTTCTTCAGCTACAGAAAGTAACAATTTAGCAATAAAAGGTTTAGTTTCCCACTATTTTTTTAGATTAAAACTAAAACCACATATAATTTCTTCCACAATTGAACACCCTTCTATTTTAGAAGTCTTGAAAGATTTGGAAAAATTAAATTTAATAGAATATTCTTTAGCAAAACCAGAAAAAACTGGATTAGTTGATGTTGATAAGATTTTAAGTTTAATAAAAGAAAATACTGTTTTAATTACTTTGCATTATGTAAATAGTGAAATAGGAATAGTGCAAAATATAAAAGAATTAGGCCAAAAGATAAAAGAAATAAACAAAAATAGAGATATTAAAATAACTTTTCATACAGATGCAGCACAAGCTCCGCTTACCGAAGATATTTCTATAAAAAATTTAAATGTAGACATGATGACTTTGTCTTCACATAAAATTTATGGACCAAAAGGCATTGCTTGTTTATTTAAAAAAGAAAATATTATTTTAGAAAGATTAATTTCAGGTTCTGAACAAGAATTTGAATTAAGAGCAGGGACAGAAAATGTACCTTTGATTGTTGGTTTTTCAAGGGCATTAGAAATTGCAGTAAAAAATAAAGAAAAAAATAGAAAATATCTAGAGAATTTAAGAAATTACTTTATTAGCAGATTAAAAGAAGAGAATGTTAATTTCGAAATAAATGGAGATATAAATTTTTCTACGCCAAAAATTTTAAATTTATACTTCCCTAAAAAAACTTCCCAAGAAATTCTAATCTATTTAGATTCAAAAGGGATAATGGTATCTCCTGGTATGGCATGTAAAGCAAGAGCTTTAACCCCAAGTTATATAATAGAAGAACTTTTCCCTAATTCAGATAGATCATATAAAAGTATAAGATTTTCATTTGGCTTAGAAACAAAGAAAAGAGATTTAGATTATGTTGTTAAAGTACTTAAAAGATTTTTAAGATAAATGATCAACAATTTTATGTAGATTTAATCTTTTATCTCCAGTAATTAAAATAAGATCATCAGGTTGTAAAAATTCTTCTAAGAAATTCAAAAGATCATAATGCTGAGTATGATAAAAATGCTTAGTTTTATTCTCGTCATAACCATAGGCTATTAAAGAATCTTTTGTATATTTTGATCTTATTCCGAATGTAATTACAAAATCACATACATTTTTTAATTTCTCTCCTATTTCAAAGTGAAATTCCATTCCATATTTTCCTGCAGTTATACAATCTCCGATTAGAAATATTTTTCTTTTTGCTGGTATTTTTGTAAAGACATCAAGTATATTCCAAAAAGAAGTTGGAGTAAGGTGTAAAGATTCATCTAATATATAATAGCCATTTTTAGATTTAATTAAATTTGATCTGTGCTTAACTCCAGAAAAGGTTTCTAAATAATTTCCTATTTCTTCTAATTCAAATCCTAAATGATAAAGCAAAGCTATGCTTGCCAAACATGAATAAATAATTCCTTTCCCAAATAGATTTCTTAAAAATATCCTTTTTTTACCAAACTTTGAAGTAATTTCAAATGAAGTTCCACATACAGACGGTGTTGAATATAAATTGCAAATAATTTCATAACTAACGCATTTAAAATCTGAATCTTCAGAGAAGCCAAAATATATGACATTGCTTCGATTTTCTTTTTCTACTAACTCAATACAACTTATATCATCATTGTTTAAAATAATTAACCCAGTAGATTTTACACTTTCGACTAATTTTTTCTTTCTCTTTTTAATATTTTCAGGCCCAACAAAAACTTCTGAATAAGCAGGTATTTCTCCTATAGAAGTAATTATTAGATAATCAATCATTAAATTTTTAATCCAATAATCTACGATTTTGGGATTTTCAAAGCCAAATTCAAGTAGTATATATTCAGGGTAATTCTTTTGAAAGAATAAAATTTTTATCCCCTTAATAATATTTCTTAATAAGTTGTATTCTTTTTCTAATAGAAAAGTTAATGCAATTGCTAATTTATGATCTTTATGATATTCTACAGCAAAAATTTTCTTTCTATTACTTAAAAATCTTTTTATAATTTCTATAGTAGTAGTCTTTCCTGAAGTTCCTGAAACAACTATAATCTTGGGTTTAAATTTTAAATAAATTAATTTTGCTAAGAAGTTAAGCATATAATTTAATTTTAACATTTATCCACATTTTATTGTTTGTTTTTTAATTTTGATTTATAATATAGATGATATGAAAAAAGCAGGTTTAGCAATAGTTTTAAGCTTTTTACTTTTATTTATTTTATTTTTTATAAAAGAAAAATTAAGCCAAGCTCAAAACTTTGGGATAGAGTTATATGTTTATCCCAAGGGCTTCTATGGTGGAGGAAATTTAATTAAAGTTGAAAATGCCGGACCTAGCTATATTTACCGAGAAGAGGATAAATATAAGTTACCTTTGAAATCTGTAGTTGTTGAAGGTTCCGAATATCAAATTAAATTAAAAGGAGTAGGAACTGGCTTTTTTAATTTTCAATTATATACATTAGGTTATGGAATGGGAACTATTATAAATTGTACTTCTGTGGGCAAAATTTCGGGGAACGATTGTATAATTGAGGGAACATTTCAAAGCCCGACAAAAGATTACGAAAAATGGACAATACAAATAGATCAAAATAACCGATCCGCATCTACTTCTTTTTATCTTGTTAAACAATCTTATGCACAAACTTCAACTATAGCTTCTAAAGACGATCAATATTATTTAGAACCTACTTCAACGACAACAGAACCAACTTCAACTATTAACTATAAAGTTTACAGCAACAAACTTTATTGTCCAAATTATATGGCAAGTGGTATATCAACAACAACACCATCTCCTGTTTCAGGGTCCTTCGTCCATTTTAGAGTTGCTTCTTCTTTCTTTTTGAGCAATGATTACGTTGTTAGAAACTTAGGTTTAAATGGCATTTCGGAGGGAGTTTATGAATTGTATTTAGTTAATTCTTTAAATAAGAGAATAGGACCTAGTTCTCCTGTAAAAGTTACTATAACGGTTAAACCACCATTTACTCCACCTCCAGGGTCATTTGAATGTCCTGGAGCTGTTGGTAATTGGTGTAGGTGTGTATTTTCTTATTGTTATTGGTGGGATGGTACACAATGGGTACCTACCTCTTCTTCAGCTTGCGGAGATGTCTGTGCTGGTGGTGTAAGAGAATGATATAATATTTTTTATGAAAATTTTAGGCATAGAAACAACTTGTGATGAG
>Ga0065718_1005040_pt1 | contig 23703 bp, 26 predicted proteins | sample GBSCel77sediment_2_FD_59105 | JGI IMG/M metagenome (GOLD analysis project Ga0065718, IMG submission 59105) | Hot spring sediment microbial communities from Great Boiling Spring, Nevada - cellulolytic enrichment CS 77C v3 (version 3) | ecosystem: Environmental > Aquatic > Thermal springs > Hot...
TCCTTTTTAATCCACTGTCTTACGACGGTGGCTACTGGGAAAAACTGGTAGCCTCCGACGTAAGTGGGCGGAGACGGGATAATGGTGTGCCCATGCGTGTGCAAGGCGGGAACTACCTCTAAGCGTTAAAGGTACAACTGGGTGGGTCGTGGTTGGGCTGGATACGACAGCGGGGTCTTGGCCCATATGCATACTCTGCCTGCCCCTGAGTCAGCCAGTCTTCTAACACCATGTTGGTTTAGGTTTTGTTTTGATATTTGCCTACCGTTCCTGACTCGGTGGGACAAAGTGAAACCTTTTAACAAGTTGCTCTCGTTATTATGGTACTCGATACAATCCCCAGCCTGAGTGAGGCTTTGTAGTCTAATTTATAAAGTGTTTGGCGTAGAGATTACCTCCATGGGACATGCAAAAGCTATTCTTTCGGAGCTTTTCACATTCTGATCTGGGAGGCAATTAAAGTGGGTATACACGGACTAATAGGCTAGTGTGCGTGGAGAAAACCCATATTTAGGCAAATTAAACTGGGCAGTATCAGGTTATTTCTACGAGGGGATTTAGCTGGGCATGGACAAGTTCGTAAACAACCCTTTGCTTTGAGAGGTTCAACCTTGTTATTGGTTAACAAAAGCGAGGAGCTCAGTGCCTAATTGTTTCGGAAAAAGGTATCCCCCGAGAGTACAAAGTAAACTCGGGGGATACCTTTTCTGGAGCCGATTTTACCCGGTTTATTTGGTTGATTTCCTAATGGCCCGTGCCGTTATAACTATCCCCAGACCCACTAGTGACAGTACAGCAATGCCAGGTTCAGGAACCCATAGGATACCGGTATCGGTGTTGAAATAGTATATGGTGCCATTTGCGGAGGTATACCAGATGCCCGGACCTGTGCCTCCCCCATCACGGGTGAAACCATACACTGCGAAAGTGCTGCCATATGTGATGGATAGATTTGCCGGGTTTACTATTTGCCAAGAATCGCCGGGGTTTGTACCCGCGTTGGAAAGGTCAAAGTAAAATATGCCGTTGAAAGTGACCATTCCGTATTTATTTTGGGAAGTGTCGGCATAAATCATGTTATTGACTCCGTTCGGGCCTATAGTGAAGTTCATTCTACTTCCCTCCGAAAATATCAAGCGGGCGCGTGTAGTTGATTCGCCTAAAAGAATGATATTTCCTGCAAAGGTATTATTTGGCGAATTAATGTAGGTAGCTCGGTTAGCTTCACCGCTGCCATTGTCGGCCAAGTATAATGGTGCAGTACCGTGGATTGCAGCGTTGATATCCAATCGACATTGGTTCGCTAATCCACCACCCAGACCCCTTATGGTCATATTACCTTCTAATACCCAGGCGTCAGAAGTTCCCATCCCATCGCGTACGTATCCGCCATCTAAGATTAGGTTATTTATAGTGAAGATGGGAGCCTCTCCATTTGGCCCACGAGAGGTCTTATTGATAAGCGCGTTATTGTTCACACTTCCGTTCGTAAGGAAGGGGTTAGCTATTGGAGGACCTATCAACAGCGAGTCTCCTGCGAATGTATAATTTCCATAAGATGTTGGTGTCCGCAATAGGTATCCCTGGGTCACATAATCATTGCCTGGTTGTGGGGGTTGGCCGTTGCTCCAATTACCAGCGGCGTCAAACGATGAGGTTGCATAGACATCATTGCCCGTAAGATAAATCGTGTCGCCGTATATGTTCAGGGTTAATAATCCTATGCCTGCGGCAACCGCGCTCAAAATATTTCTAGATTTCATAAAAACCCTCCAATCCGCTAAAAATAATACCACGCGCAGGGAGTTTTGTGCATCATCCAAATGGAGGAGGGGGGATTGTGGGGCCAACGACTGGGTGTGTGTATTTAATGACTTGCTCTTCCATGTCAGTCCTTGTTTAGAAAGGAAGGCACGTTTTCTCGCTGGGAAAGAAGATTTTAAATTTGACTGAAATAGTGTAGCGGTTTGCGGGTTTGGGGAATTAGGCGCTCAAATTCCTCGTTTTAAGTGGCACTAGTTTTTTGGTTAATCCTGGGATGGGTGGTCGTGGGACTGCGTGGTAATCTTTGGTAATGGACTTTGCGACAATTTGTGGGTCTATTCCCCGAACTTGAGTAAGGTATTCAAAAAGGAGCCTTGCTAAGCGGGGGAGTGCGATGCTATCAGTTCTCCCGACTCGCTTATATAGCCACCGTGTAAAGTTGAGGAACGCGTAGAAGGGTGAATCTTCACCGGCCCATATAAGAGGTGCCGTGAAGGCAAATCGGCCGCTGTTCCAAATGATTTCCCAGTACCGTGCGAACCGGCGGATTTCTTGGACTGTGAAGAAGTCGGTCGTAGTATTGGATAGGATTTCGTAGGGTGGATTCGGGTTATATCGCATTTGAAAGGGTTCGTCGTGGATGGCTATTGGAGCTCCAGGGAGACGTTTTAAGATACCAACCTGTATTTCGTGCGGGTTGAGTGCTACAAGCTGATCGAATCCAGTGGCAAACGATTCGAGTGTTTCGCCTGGCAGTCCAAAAAATTAGGTCGGTGTGCAAATGTACACTTGTTGTTTCACGCAAAGTCCGGATGGTATCGATAATTTTCTTGTTAACTTGGGGGCGGTTGATCCTGCTTGCGACTTCAGGGTTAAAGGTTTGGATTCCGAGTTCGAAGCGTAAAGCTCCCGGTGGAAATTTTCGCGATAGCTCAATTAATTCGGGTTGAAGTCTGTCGGGGACGATTTCGAAGTGTAACGATACGCCTGGACGATAGTTTGCAAGCAAGAACTCCATTACCTGCACGGCATGTTCGAGTCTGACATTGAACGTACGATCCACAAATTTGAGTTTAGTGGCACCCCTCTCGATTAAGCGTTTGATTTCCTGCAGGACCGGGTCTAACGGGAAGTATCGCACGCGGTGGTCGATAGCGGACAGGCAAAACTGGCATTTAAATGGACATCCTCGTGTGGTTTCTACGTAAATGACTCGATGTTGTACGTCGGAGTCGGAATAAAGACTGTAAGGAAGCTCAATCTCTGTTAAGTCTGGAGGTTCCGTGGGAAACACTTTTTCGTGAGGTGGGTTCCCAGCAAGGATTCGCTGAGCTAATTCTCTGAAGGCCAAGTCGGCTTCGCCAGGTATAACGTAATCGGCTAAGGCGTATAATGGGTGGCGTTCATAAGCATAGCTGATTTCCGGTCCCCCTAGGACCACAACGGTGTCAGGGCTGATAGTTTTTATAATTTTGATGGTTTCATACGTTTGGGGCACATTCCAGATATAAACGCCAAATCCGACGATTCGCGGTTTGTGTGCAAGTATCGCTTCGGCATGATCAATTGGCCATTGGTGAATATCAGCTTCCAGTAACACTGCTCGATCTTTGATTGGACCAAGGTTGGCTAACAGGTACCTCAGCCCAAAAGCAGTATGCACGTATTTTGCATTGAACGTCGTAAGTACAATGTCAGCCATGTCACAATGATTTAGTTTTAGCCCGATCAAAACCGGGAGTACCTTCAGGTAAAATACTGGTTTTTCATTGAATGAAAGCAAAAAACTAATGGTTTGCAGTTGGGTTCTCAATTAAAACTGGTTAAGCTGCGGGGATCTGTAAATGCTTTACTCCAGGACAAATGTGTCCAAGCAAAGTTCTTGTTTTGACTGGGGGGTCGGGGTCCTAAACGTGATGGTTATGCCCTTTTTGGACATATGTTGGTGGGCACAATGTCGATTCTTGAAAAGTTTGAGTTGCACAAAATCGCTCTTTTACGAAGGGGAGAAGTTTGGTTTATTGGTTGGCGATGAAAGTGTTAGTAATAGGTGGCGGCGGGCGTGAACATGCACTGGTGTGGCGTTTAGCGCAATCTGAGCATGTAATGCGCGTTTGGTGTGCCCCAGGTAATGGTGGTATTGCGCAAGAGCGCATACTACGGAGCGGTGAGTTGGTTCGCTGTGTGGGCATCGGTGCTGAGGACGTGCAATCGTCTTTTAAAGTTTGCTCAGGAGCACAAACCTGATTTAACAGTGGTGGGACCTGAAAATCCGTTAGCGTTGGGTATAGTGGATTTGTTTAAAGCGCATGGGTTTCGGATTTGGGGGGTGGATCGTGTGGCAGCGAGGTTCGAGGTTTCGAAGGCGTTTACGCAAGAATTTGGTCAAAAATATGGGATTCCTTTGCCAGCGGGGCGTGTTTTTACTGAGCCACGTGCGGCTTTAGAGTTTGCAGAGACACTAGGGTATCGATGCGCTGTAAAAGCGGATGGATTGGCCTTGGGCAAAGGGGTATTGATTTGCAAATCGAGGGAGGAAGTGGAAGCAGCATTGGATGAAATGATGGTACGGAAGGTTTTCGGGAAGGCGGGTGAAAAGATTGTAATCCAGGAATTGCTTGAGGGGGTGGAGGTATCGTTGCATGCGATTTGTGATGGAGAAACATGGTTGCCATTCCCTGACTCACAAGATCATAAGCGGGCATTTGATGGTGACACTGGGCCTAACACAGGTGGGATGGGTACTTATAGTCCTACACCGTTTTTGCCGGGGGAAAAACTGGATGCGGTGTACAAATCAATTTTGGAACCTTGGATGCGCGGTTGTCATGCAGAGGGCATACGTTATTGTGGGCTTTTATATCCCGGTGTAATGCTTACTAAGGATGGTTGCCGGGTGCTGGAGTTTAATGTGAGGTTTGGAGATCCAGAGACTCAAGTTTATATGGCTCGGCTTGACTCAGATTTATTTGAGTTGCTGGATGCATGTGTAAGTGGGGGATTGCACAAATTCCAATTGCGGTGGCGACCTGAGGCAGCTGTTTGCATAGTCATGGCCAGTGGCGGTTATCCAGGACCATATCAAAAGGGTAAACAGATTATTGGTTTGGAAGAGGCGGCGCGACTTGAAAATGTGAAGATCTTTCACGCTGGCACAGCCTTGGTAGATGACAAAGTTGTTACTGCGGGTGGGCGGGTACTGGGGGTGACCGCATGGGCAGAGAACCTCCAAAAAGCGCGCTTGTTAGCGTACGAGGCAGTTGCTCGGATTCATTTCGAGGGAGCTTTTTGGAGGTCTGACATTGGAGTCCAAGCATTGAAGATGTGTTAGGAGAGCATCGATCTATGTGTGGGTTCACCGCGGTAGATCGCCTCTTTCCGGAAGTCTGACTTTAGTGGAGTTATGAGATGAAGATTGGGCTTCTTCTGCAGCTAAGATTGCAGCGCCTAATGCCCCTGTATAAAACGGGTCTTGGACAGGTGTGATTGTGACTTTTAGAACGTTGGCCAATGTTGTGGCCATGCCGGGGACAGCTGCCACCCCACCGGTGAATGCTACAGGTGGGATAACTGCGCCTCCTGTGAGTGTATTAATGCGAGCCGCAATAGCATTTAGAATCCCTGCTGCAATGTCAGCAATTGGGGTGTGCTTTGCAATTAGCCCGGTCATCTCAGTCTCGGCAAATACTACGCACATACTGCTTATTTGACATGGTTTTTGGGATTGCATGGCTACTCGGCCGAACTCATCGACATCCAGGCCGAGTCGGCTGGCAGCTTCTTCGATAAAACGGCCTGTACCAGCTGCACACCGGTCGTTCATTGTGAAATCAATTACGTTACCTCTGTGTCCTAACCGGATGAATTTACTATCTTGACCGCCAACCTCGATAACTGTGCGTGTATTGGGATGTTGGTGCCATACACCGCGGGCGTGGCATGTGATCTCAGTGAAGGTTTTATGAGCAAAACTGATGCTGTGTCTGCCATAGCCAGTGGTTACGATCCGTGTGATCTGATCAAGTTGCAGTCCTGTGCGTGAGAGAATGGAATTGAGCAATTGTCTAGTAAGCATTTCTGGGTCGTGACTCTGGGGTAGTGTGTCTTTTGCAATGATCATACCTCGTCGTTGGTCCCAGAGAACCGCCTTAATGAACCTGGATCCTACGTCAATCCCTGCTGTGATCATGGCTTCAAAACCTCAAGTCCTGTATGATTTCATATAGTGCTTCAAGCTGTGTTTTGAGGGTTGGTTCAACTGAGTCAATGATCGTTGGCACTTCCACCACTAGTACAGGGATACCGTAACTTTCTCGGAAGAACCGTTGGATGACTTCGCCTTCCCAGGCGGAATGACTCGCCCCAGGGATTCGCAAAACGAGCACGGCTTGTATCTGGTATTTTTTGATTAATTTTGCGATATATCGGGCCCTAGTCGGCGGGGTGGCCGATCATTGGATCGCATAGCGCAACCGTTGCTAATGCTTGGAATGGATCCATATCCTCTGGAATTTCGATAAGGGCATGGGTAAACATGTAATCAGTTGCGCATACCCGAAGGCCGCATTCTTCTATGAGGTTCATCATTCGGAGGTCTGCAGGTGGATTTATAACAGCCACCCTAGCTTTAGGTATCGGATCCAGTGGAGTAGCCCCAGCTTTGACACGAGCCTTAACAGTTTGTAGGAGGGCCTCCAGCACTTCGCAGCATTCGGAGGGGTCCGAACAGAAGTGAATGACGAGCATTTCGGCGATCAACTCTTCCAAGGCAGGGATAGGGGGTACTGGTGCGGAAAAGGTGATATCTCGTATTGCGTTGATTAAACGACGGACTTGGTTGGCGCGGTGGATGCTTTTCTGAAGCGCTTGTTTTGTGAGGTGAATACCAGGGTGAAGTTCCTCAATCCACTTTGCAATCATGTGAAACTGGTGGGTTACGAAGTCGAGGTGTGTTTTTGGGACGGTGGTTCCGTTTGGTAACTCCACTTTGGTTTCATCTGGGTCAGGAGGGCGTCTTGGAGGAATTTCCCACCAACGAAGAGGGTACCCAAGATGGAACAGCCGTTGCGAGATTGCCGAAAAATCGTCGCATACGGCGCCCGTGCTGCAAATGATTTGATCGGGGATTGGAAAGTGCTCTTTGTTGATAAATGCACTGTACATTGCTCTGACGGGGCATAGGTGTGGGCCAATGCCATGTTCATCTGCCAAGCAAAACAATCTGTCACTGAGTTCCATTACACATGGGGTCCACCAAGTACCGTCGGGGTAAAAGGCAATCGTGTTGGGATATGCATAAGCCAAAATAGGTACCGTACCAAGGTCTTTCATGGTGCCAACGAGTTTGATGCCCTGTGCGCGGGCTGTGTGAAGGCGTCGGTTCTCGGACAGCAAAAAATTCCACAGGCGGATCGAAGCCGGAGAAGAGTCAAATTTTAAGTTATGTAATCTTATGTCGCCTTCTGCCTCCACATACGACCTAACTGGTACACAATAGCTTGGGAAACATATGCCCTCTCTCAGGTATAGATCGTACAGCGCGTCTAGTTCTTCTAGGTGGGTTTGTTTAGTGGGCAAAAACTTCATCTTTTCTTCACCATTTCGATTAATGCTGAGACACGGTTAAGGGCGTGTGAGATGGGATCAGGTTCGCAGCCTAAAACCACTTGAGACATAGGGATGCCCGCCCGCTGTTTTATTATGGGCAGTTCTAAGTCCCAATGATCACACCATACCGGCCGAATGACTAGCAACCCGTCCAATTGCGATTTTCTGATCTCATTAGTGAGGAAGGTGTAAAAATTCGTGTTTGGTCTGGCGCCTAGATACGGTACTTGGGGTAGCCATTGATCCGCTATAAGTTCAAAGATTGATTTCTCCACATCAGGCCCTACCTCTATAGTTACGTGCGTAGGGGGTATGGGTTCCCCACACAGAAAAACAGTATGCACACCAAAGGATTCAATTTCTTGTAGCAAGGCTAGGTGGAGGTTAGTTAAGTGTCCCGTTAGGATTCCAATTTTGGGATTGGTTTTGGAGCCTTGGGCAGGTTGAGGTCTGAGGGAAGGGTGAGGGTGTTTTTTGTTGACGGGTGGCTGGAGTGACAAAAAAAGCGACGCCGGAAGAACAATACGCATGTGGTCCAATTTTCGGCGAAGTTGATTGAAGCCTTGCGTTAATTGTGCAAATGCCCAAGGTTGGAGCTTGCACCCGCCAATCCGTACAAGCCACTTACTTAGTCTTTCCAGCTCGGCCGCGTACCATTGAAGAGCTGCTGCTGTTCGTGTGCTTGGGACGTATAATGTGAACGACTCTCCCGATGACTCAGTGCGATAGGTTATTGCTCGTCTAACCTGATCACAGATAACTGCTTGGATCAAAGGGTGCTGGACGTTTGTGGAGCCGGCGACCGCAACAGCAGCTGGACAGCGCCCCATTGCAATTGATTTTTCTGCTTGGCAAATTTCTGGTAAGACCCAAATACGATTCAAACCGTGCGCCTCCACAAATTCTGGAGGTACAAAGGCGGTGTTCAAAACTACCGATCGGAGTGGCGGTTGCGTTTCCACTATTGAAGCAAATGTAGTGTGACAAAGATTCCCATGTCAACTAGGGTAACGGAGTATTTTTTTACACGCATTTGGTTTTAGGTGTCTTGGATGGGGAAGCAGGTTCCACGGCAAGCCAAATGGCAGCGCGGGCGCACTTTTGAACTAGAGATGGGGTCGCTATTGTAAGCTGTGAATTTTGATGAAGTTAGTATTCTGGGGAATACCAGTGGGTACACCACCGAGAACCAGAATTTTGTCACCAGGTTTGGCTCCGACAATTTTGCGGGCCAAGTCTTCAGCAAATGCGATTAATTCATCGAAGCCGGAGGCGATTTTATCGATGTAAACCGGGGTAACTCCCCATACGAGGTTCAAAGTGTGATACACTTTTTGAGAGGGTGTAATCGCAAGAATGTGTGTTTTAGTTCTTTCAGCAGAGAGGATTTTTGCAGTGAATCCAGAGATGGTATAAAGAACGATGCACACAGGTTTGATGATTTCTTCAATGGTTCGGACAGATTCACAAAGTGCATGGGTAGGGGTAAATTGGCTTGGAGGGTAAGTTTTGAACTCTGCAATGGCTTCAATTTGACGCGCAATTCGGTCCATCATTTTCACGGCTTCAACCGGGTATTGTCCAATAGAGGTTTCTGCGCTTAGCATAATAGCATCTGTGCCGTCCATAATTGCGTTTGCAACGTCGGAAGTTTCAGCACGGGTGGGAACTGGATTGGATACCATGCTTTCTAACATTTGAGTGGCGGTTATAACTGGTTTGCCGACTTGGTTACAGAGTTTGATTTATTTGTTTTTGAGCGATTGGGACGCGTTCTGGTGAAAGCTCTACGCCCAAGTCACCGCGGGCGAACCATGACGGCGTCGGATTCTTCGATGATTTCCCGCAAATGATTGAGAGCCTGTGGCTTTTCAATTTTTGCGATTATTGGTATTGAGCTACCTTTAGCGGCTAGTATTGTTCTGAGATTGCGGAGGTCATTTACGTCTCTAACAAAACTTAAAGCGATATAATCAACCTTGCACTTGATTCCAACTTCTAGGTCTGAGAGGTCTTTTTGCGTGACCGAAGGCAGATTGAGTGGTGCGTCAGGCACGTTAACACTTTTGCGACTTTTGAGAATACCACCGCGGACTACGCGGGCTTTAACGTTGGGTGGATCAACAGCAATTACATTTAATTCGAGCAACCCATCGTCCATCAAAATTCGCATCCCCGGTGCCACGTCACCAGCCAAGCCAGAATAATCGATTGGGATGGTATCTGGTTGGCTAGGATATCTTTCAGCGGGTGTGAGAGTGACAATAGTGCCTTCTTTAAGGGTGATTTGGTTGTTGGGTAGGGTAGCAACTCTTACTTTAGGTCCTTGTAAATCTTGGATGATTGTAATTGGACGGTCTAATTTTTGTGCGATTTTGCGGATGAGCTGGATTCTTTGAATATGTTCCTGGTGACTACCGTGCGAGAAATTCAGGCGTGCAACATCCATCCCAGCTTTAATCAAGCGTTCTAAAATTTGAGGCTTTTCGCTTGCAGGGCCAACTGTGACTATGATCTTTGTGCGTCTCATTGACTTAAAGTGTCGTTTTCTGGAAAGACTGGCATGCCATCACTTACATAAAACGAGACATGCTCGATTGCTAACTTGTTTTGGTATATACTTTTGCAGAGATAATATCCTTTCACAGAGGTGCCATCATGGTTGTTTCGCTTAAGTGAACAACAGTAGTTGATGCAGATCTCTGTACTGTGCAAACCGACCCGCACGTAGCCATGGTAATGCCCACAGAAAATGGCTTTAACGTTAAGTGTCTTGAGCAGTTTTAGGACCGTGTCAGAATTAATTGGGCTGAAAGGGACAAATGGGATAAGTGGGAAATGGGTGAACACAACTGTTGGCGTTGTGGAAGAAAGTTGGTTTATTTGTTTGGTTAGCCATTGGATGGTTTCCTGTGAAATGGTTGTGTTTTGGTATTTTTGGCCTTCTGTTGAATCGAGGCCTACAAACTGCCAACCTTTATAAGTGAAGGTATAATTGAGTCTATCGGGGAATGTTTTTTCGTAGTTTGATTTGTCTGTGGAAGTAGAGTAGTCGTGGTTGCCCAGCACAGGGTAGCACGTTAGACCTACGTTTAAGAACGCATCTTTTACGGCTTCCATGTTTTCGAGGTCGGCTTTTTCGGTGAGGTCCCCGGCCACTAAACAAAAATCGGCGCCTTGTGCTTTAATGCGCGTTAGGACTGCTTTAAGAAACTTAGCGCAATCATAGGTCATCAAGTGCAAATCGTTTAACTACCCCGAAGACGAACACAGGCTCTGCGGATTGCAATGGTGTAGGTTCTAGGAGCCTAGGAATGCTTATGGTACCTCCTCCTAAAAGCAGAACTCGTTTTAGGGCTTCGCGTCGAGTGATCATTAGTTTAGCGCTTGTGGTTTAGAGTTTTGTCAAGCATCTCCATAATCAATGCCATTTGAATTGCGGTTTGGGCTGCTTCAATCCCACGGTTATGCTCGGGATCCATGCATCGTACTTTGGCTTGTTGTTTGTTTTCTAAAAGTAGCACTTCGTGAATCACGGGTATAGCATGAGTTACTTGGATTTGCATGAGTGCTTGGGTGACAGCCTCGCCTATTAGTTGAGCATGGGCGGTTTCTCCGCGAATAATTACGCCCAAACATATGATTGCGTTTGGGGGACAGAGTGGGGTTGAAGCGAGTTTTTTCGCAACGCAGGGTATTTCGAAGGCACCCGGTACGCGAATTATTTGGATGTTTTTTACGCCGCTGTTCTTCAATACATGCAAGGCGCCTTTTAGCATACCGTCGACATACCTTTTATTGTAGAGAGACGCTATGATTGCGAACCGGTGTGCTGGGTTGCATTTGAGATCAGCGAGTTGGATTTTTTTCAACATAGCCTTAAATCAGGTGACCAAGTTTATTTTGTTTGGTCTTCAAATACTTTTCATTGAATGGGTTCGGCTTGATCTTAATGGGTACGCGTTCGGTAATTTCCAATCCGTACCCAGCCAGACCGACGATTTTCCGGGGATTATTAGTAAGTAGCCTGATGGTTTTTAGACCTAGATCCACTAGGATCTGGGCCCCGAGACCATACTCTCGGAGATCTGGAGGAAAGCCGAGTTTCATGTTTGCTTCCACCGTGTCGTAACCTTGTTCCTGTAGTTTGTATGCTTTGAGTTTGTGTTCGAGTCCTATTCCACGCCCTTCTTGACGCATGTAAACCAAGACTCCACGTCCTTCTTTAACGATTTGTTTTAGGGCTTCGGCAAGTTGTTGGCCGCAATCACACCGCAATGAATGGAATACATCGCCGGTAAGGCACTCGCTATGGACACGGACAAGCACGTTTTGTTTGCCAGCAACCTCCCCATGGACAAGTGCTAAATGAATTTGTCCATCCAATTTGGATTTGTAGACATAGAGATTGAAAGGTCCAAATTCGGTAGGTAAATGCACAGTTTCGATGCGTTCAATGAGTTTTTCTTTTCTGCGACGGTAATCGATCAGATCGGCAATTGAACAAATTTTGAGCTTATGCTTTTTGGCAAATTTAACCAGTTGAGGCAGCCGGGCCATCGTCCCATCGTCATTCATAATTTCGCAGATAACTGCTACTGGCCGACATCCAGCCAATCTAGCTAGGTCAACAGCTGCTTCTGTGTGTCCGGCGCGTTGTAAAACGCCTCCTGGCTTAGCCCGGAGCGGGAAGATGTGGCCAGGTTTTACAAGGTCTTCTGGAGCAGCCCTCGGATCTGCTAGAATTTTGATCGTGCGTGCACGATCGGCTGCGCTTATTCCTGTGGTGATTCCTTTGGCAGCGTCCACACTGACGTAAAAATCAGTGCGGAACGATTCCCTGTTGTCACTTACCATGCGTTCAATCCCCAGTTGTTTTAACCTTTCTTCTGTGGTTGGGACACAAATAAGTCCTCTGCCATATTTGGCCATGAAGTTAATATGTTTTGGGGTGACAAATTGCGCAGCCATTACTAAGTCGCCTTCGTTCTCCCGATCTTCGTCATCCACCACGATGACTATCTCGCCCTTCCGAATGCTTTCAAGCACGGATTCGATCGGGTCAAATTCCACTTGGTGTGCTTTCCTGCTTGCGTTGCTTTTCTTGTTACTCATACCAGGAACGTATGAAAAAACATAAATTTGGATGAGATTGATTGCCAGCAAACGTTAAATTTCGCAAGCTCGATAGCACACAGCCGTTCAGGATGTAAGTTCTTTTTGATAGGTTGGTATGTAGCCTCCGTTAGAAGTTTCTGGGCAATGGGTGTTTTGTTGATAAATGCATGGAGTAGGCTCGAAAAGTTTAGTTTATGAGTCGGATACCGTAAAAGAGTAGGCTTTGTCGGCAGGAATACTGAGCTAAACCAATCTTGGGTTTTAACTTAGAAATCCGCATTATGGTCACCTTAGTGGCGGATTACTTGCATGTTGGATTAATTGGGTTTTTCCATCGGAACGCTCAAAAGCGGCATTTTTCGATTTGATGAGGTATTTTGCGCCTCCGGTGTGAACTAAAATGGCAAAGTTTTGGTTTTTGGAGTATTCCCCGGGTAAGTATTGGTATGGGTCTAACCGGTAAATGGTTTCCTAGGTGTTGGCTGAAGCAAGTTGTTTGACCGGAGTCTCTTATTCGTGTAAACACTACTGCGGCGACCTGGGTAGGATTTGATGGATACAAAAGGAAAGGAATTACGAGAGAATAGGGAAGGGGGATATTGTCCACCTACGGGGGGTAGCGTTGCCGGAAAGTATCCCATTGGTTTTGGGTTGCGGCGAGGCATCAATTGGTTGGTTGTTGGATTGCTTTACACGAGTTTTTATCTATGCCGGTACAATTTCTCATTGGTAAACAAGAATGTGAGCGATGAGTTTGGTTTTTCCCGGAAAGAGGTGGGTTACATCATAAGCGCGTGGTTACTAGCATACGCGTTTGGGCAAATCATTAATGGGCTTTTAACCGATCGATTAGGCGGTAAACGTGCGATGTTGATAGGCGCAGCAGGCACGGTCGTTCTAAACGTTTGTTTTGGGTTCGGGTCGTACGTTGGAATACTGGGTTTGTTTGTAATAATTCGCGCTTTAGACGGGTACATCGCAGGCATTTGGGGCGCCAGGAATGGTCAAAATAAACACGGCATGGTTCCCACGGCGTGAGCGCGGCGCATTTGCTGGGGTATTTGGTTTTATGATCAACCTGGGACGGATCGTGATCTATAGGCTCGGGCCAATTTTATTAGCTGGTTTTACGATCTTTGGGCTTATCAATGTGCCTCCGTTGCACTGGCGTTGGTTGTTCTGGGTACCGGCGGGGATATGTGCCACAGTAGCAATTCTGATGGCTTTGGTGGTTAAGCAGACGCCTGAGGAAGCAAAATATCCTGGCATAATCCCCGTGGATGTACGAGATCTAACAACCGAGCGGGTGAGTTTTAAAGAACTGATTATTAAGATTGCGGGAAACCCCACAGTGTGGGTGATTGCCTTAGCTTACGCGTGTACAGGAGCTGTGCGCCAGGCAGTTGACCAGTGGTTCCCTCGATATTTGGAAGAAAGGTATGGGATAGGGCGCACCGCACCTGAGTTCGAAATGATAGGCTTTTTGATTCCTTTCGTTGCCTCTGCAGGCTCGTTGCTTGCAGGAATTGTGTCGGATACAGTATGCAAGGGCCGGCGAGCGCCTGTTGCAATGGTACTTTATTTTCTGGAAACTTTAATAATTGTGGCTACTGCACACGCCCCGTCTGTTAAAGGAGCGTTGGTAGGTCTGATTCTGATTTCTTTTACTGCTAATTCAACGCATTCGATTCTTGGCACCGCTGCAGCTATGGACATAGGTGGCAAACGTATGGCTGGATTTGCAGCAGGAATTATTGATTCGTTTCAGTATTTTGGGGGTATGCTTGCTGGCGTTTTGCTCGGAGCGTTGTTAGACAAAAGTTTAGGGAACTATTTTTGGTTCATGGCGCCGTTTGGTTTATTTGGTGGGCTTTTAATGGCCGGTTTGTGTGCGTTGAAGAAGCTATAACTAGCTTTGAACCACGGCAAGGTGGGGCGCCCGGCTAATTTGAACCATGCTAGTTAGATACACCGTTGTCGAGGTATTGCAATAAAGCAGTCCAAACGCGGTCTACAGGGACTGCGTGTATACCTGCTTTTTCGTGGATAATTGTGGCATTTGGTGCTGGAGGTCGCCAGACGTCTGGATTTGAGTCTGCCCAAATGACTACGCATGGTAGGCCTAGGGCACTTGCTAGGTGTGTAATCCCCGAATCATGTCCAACAAATGCTTTCGTATTCTGCAAGATTGCGGCTAATTCTACCAATGGCAGACTTCGTGCACTTGCTGCTCGGTTGGCAGGCAAGCCTTTTGTAAGACGGTCCAGACGGTCGAACTCGGCTTCGCCTCCCACAATTAGAAGTCTTGTAGTTGTTTTTTCCAAGAGGTGGGTAATCAAATCGCGCCACTTATGTTCAGGCCAGTTTTTCCGTTCGCTCCCGCTGCCTGGATGAAGGGCAACAGAATTTCTCCACTCTAATCCCGGTTGCCCTTTAACTTTTCCCAATTGGATTAATGAATCTATTTCCATCTTGGGAATGGTAAGGCGAGGTATTGGGTCAGGGTCAAAAATCGCCAGTTGTTCCAATGGTTTTAAGTAGGTTATTGTAGCGTGTACACGATCTGTATCAGTCGCGCGGTGTGGACATTGAATGAAATGGGCAGTGGAACATCGCCCTACATTCCGCCGGAAAACGCCATCAGGATCGTATAGGTATGAGACAATTACATCAAAACTAGCGAAATACCTCCGTAATTCTTCCGAAAGCATGCCGCCTTCGGCAAAAAATCCTGCCAAAGCTCGTGCCTCAATTGGTTTTACACAGTCAACTAATCCACCTGCTTGCGCGAGAGAGGCTATGTGAGGGTAACCTAAAAGTTCGAGACGAGCAGCGGGGAAAGCATTTCGTAATGCAGCGATTGCTGGCAGAGTAAGGATGAAGTCGCCTATTGCACCTCCGCGTATCACTAAAATTCTGCCTTGTTGATTCATGCCATAGTTATGGGTTTCTAAAGGCTGTTAATGCCAAAATCACTAGAAAGATTCCAAATGCCACCCGCACGTAGGCGACGGCTCTAAAACGTGTTTGAGTTTTGGTAACCCATTCGATCAGATCCCTAAACCTCCAGGGGGAAAGTGTAAACCACATGCCAAGAATGACAAGTACATAAGCCCAACCTATTATTAGCAACCGCCAGTTCGAAGTATGCCATCTAGCAGTGTCCACCATTAGTTTTGCCAGGAGTAACATGATTATTGCTAGCCCACGGACAGCCAAAAAATCACGAACATATAAAGTTACCCCCAAGGCCAATCCAAGGAAAAAGACTGTAAGGGGGCGCCGGTATGGAGAGAAATCGGCCATCGTTTCGGTGTGTAAATATATTAGGTACCATATCGTCGCGATAGCTATTGTTATGTAACCAACAATTAACGAACGGGGAAGTTTCCGCAAAAATTCCGCGCTTTTGACTGGGTTCTTTAGCCATAAGATACCGGACCCAGCCGAAATAAGGGCCAAGGCCAATGTGAGAACTGAAAGTCTAGACATACCCATAGATTGCACGACAAAATGTCTGATAACATCGCTTGGTTCAATATCAATTCCGTCAAACGGTTTAGGATTCATAGGCGCGGGATAAAAATTTGCAGCCGGCTTTCATGATAAGCTCTCGGGTACTTTGATGTTAAATGTGCGGGATACGATTCTGTAAGTTGGGCTCCAAATAATTACAGCTTCGGCGAATGGGTATAAACAAAAGGCTAGAATGGCGCAAATGATGCGGGTTGTGATTTTAATTTGCCTTGGGATGGCAGATTGTAGGGTGGGCCACCCTGCGTTTTGTTTTTGAGTTCGATCGCTAGGTAGGAGTTAAGGGGGATTGTTAACTCTGGGGAGGAATGAAACTTCCGCTACAAAGAGAATTTGTAACGGGGTTAGAGGGGCTAAAATCCATTATGAGGGGCCAGAATGATGAAGTTTTGGGGCTATTGGCAGAACCGTTTAGAATATGCTATCTACGTGCGTGATGGTTTGGGAGGTGCAGGTCAGTTCGTATTTTTCTTGAGTTTGATATTGAGCGCAAAATTTCCTGCATTTTTGTTGTTGAGACAGCCAATGCCTGGATATTTTGGGCGAGTTGAGTGTGAATTTTGGTATTCAGATTGCGCATTTCATCAATTAGGGCTACGACCAGAGGACGATATACTTCCGGAATGTGGCGGAAAAGGGTGGAGTGTTCATCAAGCTTTCGCTGTGTTTCCCACACTGGGATGCCAAACTCCTTTAGGATTTGGGTGCGCATTTCGATTATCTTTTTGCACACAACTTGTATTTCTCCCGTGCTCACTAAGGTCTGGTCGACATTATTCGCAAGAATATCAAGGTGTTGTTGTTCTAACAGTGCGAGGAGTTCCCCTTGAACAACTAAGTGTTGCCTCAGAAGCGTTACCAGTTTTTCAATTTGCGTTTCCATTCAAAGGCCTTGCGCTTGTTAAAGGGGTCATGTGCCAAGCAGGGTCCTTGCCCTTGCTTGGTACATGACCAGGTTTACCCTCCCCCACCTCCAAAAGTGTTCTATTATGAGCGGAGTCTGAGTTTAGGCTCTGGCGATAGCTGGTGCGTTCAAAGCTAATTTGTTCTTCGAGTTTTATCATTGGTTAGGATCTCGCAATTTTTAAGTTGCTGCCGTGAATTGGANTTTTTGTTGTACCGCCTGCTTAAGTTTTAAGACTGCTGCAGTATGGATCTGGCATATCCGAGATTCAGTCAGGCCTAAAACGCGACCGATTTCTTTTAGTTGTCAAGCCGTGTATGTAGTACAGCGTCAAAACCTTTTGATAAACTGGAGGCAAACGATTCAATTCTTGCTCGATTAAGGCAACTAGATCTTTTGTGCATATTTCTTCGTATGGATTGTTTTGACACGGATCTTGAATCACTTCGTGCAGGGAGGATTCATTTAAATTGTCTGGGTCAATTGGTGAATCAAGGCTAAGAAAGGCTAAAGGCCTGGTTTGATCCAACCAGTTTGCGTACTGGTTTACGGTGATCCCGAGCTCGTTTGCAACCTCCGCTTCGGTTGGAAACCTTTGATACGTTTGTTCGAAATTTGCGATCGCTTCTTGAATTTTTTTGGCTTTCGCGTGGGTGGATCGTGGAATGGGCCCCGACTTCCGAAGTTCATCAATAATGGCACCTCGAATTCGCCATTGGGCGTATTTTTCTAAACGGAAGTGCCGGTTGTTGGATCGTAGGATCGAATTGATTGTATAAGACCCAAGATCCCTACTGATTCGATGTCACCTATATCGATGTGAGTAGGCATAGTAATCGCGAGCCGGCTCACAATTACTTTCACGAGGGGTAAATAATGGAGAATCAACTGTTCTTCTACTTCGGCATTAGTTTTATCGTTAATGTAANTCTTCCACAGCTTTTGAAGCCATCTGCCGGCTGATTTTTGCGACTCCCCGAGTCCACACGCCGGGCCTCCGGGCTGGTGGTTGCGAGCGTGCCGATCCCGAACGGAGGGCACGGGATCAACGGTGCCAGCACCAGAGACCCGGCAAATATAACCCCGGCCCCCGGCATCTTTGGCCGGGTTTAATGAACTTTCGGCGGCTATTTTTAAATTGGTGCGCATTCACTTTTTCATTTAGGCACACCCAATGCCAAAATTTGTGTGGCCGCGTAACATCCTTCAGGACAAGGAATTACAAACTGAGGCGTCCATGATGTGGGTTTATGCCGGAAAATTTTTCCGGGTAAAGCCACGTGCGTGGGGAAAAATTTGCCGAGTATAAAACGATTTCCTCTTAGAGCATTGATTTGATGTTGCGGATAAAAAGTAAAAATGTTGAGCCGTTTTGCCAGAGATTGGTTATGACGTAGCTGGCAGGTTAAAGATGATTAGTGATGGGGTTAGTTCAGCACTTACAACCCATTTTCTTTTCCATTTTCAATGCAAGGGGCTTAGCTACAGCAGGTTACAGCGCTTTTGGATTTCACCAAAATGGCTACATCGCTCAGAGCTTCACACCCAATAGCTCCAATATCCTCTGTTGATCGGCTGTGGGCACCGTCACCTGTTCAAACTCCACTTTGCCCATCCGCACCGGGTTGATGCTGATCTGCCACAAACTCGCCATCACCGAGCTAAAGCTCCACTTGCGCCCTTTGCCACGCCTATTCCTTCTAAACAACGGCGCCAACCTCTGTTGCATGTGCCACTGCAAATAGTACGCTAACATGCAAATGAACACGTGGGTCCGTATCCGATCATCTGTCTTGTGATACACAGGCCGCACTTCAAGCCAAACGGTCTTCAAGTTCCGAAAAGCCTCTTCAACCAGGCTGAGCTTTTTGTAGGAAGCAATCGCTTCTTCCTTGCTCATCCGCTCGGCAGGCAAGTCAGTGTACACCACGTAGCAACCATCAAACATCGCTTCGGTTTGGATGGCTTCATCGTCAAGCCGCCACACCAGTCGGCCATCCTCCACCGACCAGTTCACAAACTTGCCCGTCTTGTATTTCTGCAGCACTCGGCCCACCTGTGCCGGTATCTTTTCGTACCTTCGCACGCCTCTTGGCTGAGGCAATCCGGTTCAACGCCTCGATGGTGCGTCCCAACAATGCTTCTCGTGTCTTGGCCTGCTGCTGCGCAGTGTGCGGATTCCGACATAAAAAATACCGCCTCTGCGGTCGGGCCGGGTCCAGCACCTCCACAATCTGTGTCTGGTCGAACAGTTCAGGCTGGATCACTCCACGCTGCAGCAGCTCCAACATCTGCGGATGGCTCAGAGCAGAAATCACATGCAACCCATGCACACCAGCCAGCTGCTGGTCATTTGCCTGCGTGACCAAACCTCGATCTGCCACAAATATGATCTCTTTCAACCCGTACTGCGTTTGCACCTCGGCAATCTTGCCCTCAACCGTTGTTGCGTCCTGTGTGTTGCCAGCAAACACTTCCACGCCAACCGGACAGCCATTCCGGTTGCACATTAGCCCGATGACCATTTGCTGATGCCGACGTTTGCTGTTTCGATCGAACTCCAATGGGCCGCCCCCAGGATGGCACTGTGCGCATCCGGCGGTGATGAACGTGAACGATGTCATGTCTATCGTCACGGGTGACGCATTGCTTTTGGGCGCCAAGTAACGGTAGAGCGGCGCCGGCGAACACCATGTGCCGCCGTAGTTCCCCGGGCGAAGTTACCCATTGATAACGCTCGGCCATCCAGGCCGGCACGGCCTCGCCTTTGCCCTGTTGGAAATGGAAGCCCTCGGTGATCTTGTTGTAATCGTGGCAGCCTGCCGCGCCGCAGGTTTGCCTGGACGAGTAAGGCGCGTTAGTGTTGACGCCATGCACCGGGTCAATGATGTTGCCGTGTTCATCACGTAGTTTGTACGGGGGGCAAATGCCAACCACACCAGCAACGGCGGCCGAGCCGGTTGACGTAATCGTACCGCCCGAGGCCGACACGGTCGTCAGCAAAACCGCACAGGCGAACATGGAAAGTGCACACGCAATGGGATAGCTGGCCTTCCCGCGACCTGCTTGTGTTTTGATTGCACTACCTACAGCAGCCATATTCCCGGGCCATAGTAACACGGCTTTTAGGAATTGCCCAAACAATCTGTCTTTCAAGCGCACTTAGCGTTCGAAAACCGCTTCGCCAGAAAACGCCTTGTCGCCAAACTGGCCGGCAATCTCAATCCGAGCGCAGGTCCGAACCTTGCGCAGCTCTTCAGCGGCGCGTTCGCGTGCCCGGGCAGCCTGCTGTTTGGTACGTTTTTCAGCGGCTTCTTTACGGACAATGTCAAAAATCTTGTATTCGCGCTCGGCCTTCGCGATCGGGTCGCGCGGGGGAAAAGAAATAGCATTTGTCGGGCAGACCACGGCGCAGGTCGAACAGCCCACCTTGCAGTTGTAAGGGCGCTCGACCCGGGAATTGCGCAGCGGGCCGCCGCGATCTCATAAACCTCGCGGCCGCATGTGACGAAGCACAGTTCGCAGCCGAAGCGTTTCTGAGCGCCAACGGTCGGGAACCACGGAATCTCAGTGCGCGGGATTCCGTGCCATTTGGTCTGACTCAGGTCTTTCATGTGCGTGTGCTTCACCTCATCAGCGTGTAGATTTTGTACGCGGTCATCACTACGATGAGCACGCCGAACATGCGTTTGAGCCAGGAACTAGGTACCCACAGGCTTGTAATGCGCGCGCCAATGAACGAGCCGATTGCACCAGCCAGCAATAGCGCCACTGTCAAGTGGAGGTTCCATTGTGCAGTTGGCAAATGCGGGATGAGCGCCGAAAATGATGGTGGTGTCACGGCCACCGCTGTAATCGCTGCGGCTGACTTGGGCTCGTACTGCAACAGGATCAATGTTGGAAGAAGCAGAAAGCCCGGGCCTACACCGAGCAGACCCGAGACCACCGAGATTGGCACTGCAAGGATCAACGCAAGCTTGAACTGTGGCTGGCCCACTGTGCCTTTTACAGGTTTGAACAACCGGTATGCCAGATAGGCCACCCCAGCAAAATATGCGTACCATATATAGATTTGTGGGATCACCTGTGCCAACAGCGCACCTATTGGCGCGGCCAGGGTTGTTACAATACACATTGGCAGTGCATGTTTCCATTGCACCAACCCACTGCGTGCAAACCCCGCTGCGGCAAACGTGGCCGTGATTCCGTTCAGCAGCAAACTCAATGGTTGAACCTGATGGACCAGGTCGGGCAAAAACAGCGACAGAAACGGTACCGCAGCAAAGGCTACACCAAGACCTAGCATCCCAGAAAACGTCGCCAAAACAAACAGACCAACCACCATTATTACGGTTGTGTTCATGGTCGGTCCCCTTTCATCTTGCCGGTGTTGGTTTGCAGCACGTTTTTCAACAGCACGTCGCCCCTGGTGCCGCGTTACGGATACGCATCCGGTTCCCAAACGAACCCAGCGAGTTTCTCGATCACAAACCAGTTTGTTAAGGGTTGGTTAACCAGCATTTTGGCAAAGTCCCATTGCATTTGTTGGCATCGGCGTATGTCCTCGATGGTAAACTTGCCCTGGCGAATTCTTGACTCGAATTTGGCAACCTCATCCGGGAAAACGCCCGGTTTAAGTGAGACCTTGACAGCCTGGCGGGTCGAAAACCTGTACAGAATAAACTCGTTGCCGAGGTGTGGGGCGATTTTTTGCGTACCGAACCGGATCCTCCCACCGGTCAGGTACGCAACAACATCACCGTAACACGGCGAATTGTTCGAGATTCCGCCTGTATCAGTCCGGTCAATGATTCCCTCCGGGTAAAGTTCTTTCAAACCCACGGCAAGCGCACAGGCAGCGGTGACAAGACCGTCACATGCATGGCCGTGAAACTTGACAATGTCTTTGAGTGTGATGGTCTTAGTTTTGGCCGCGTAAGGACCAAGACTGCTTTCGGTGTCGAGAACCTCGAATGTGGGTGCGTACGGGGCCTGGGCAAGCCACTCAAAATAATACCAGTCAGGCGAATTTTCACAGGCCGGGCCAAGACGACCACTTCCAGTCTGCGGTTGCGTGGCGCAACCGGTTACAATCACTGTCAGCGCAAGTATGTTGGACCACGTCAATCTGGTTTTCATGCGAAGATCAATTTGGACTCACTCAAGTGACGGTCACGGTGCGGCATAGATTAACCATAGGCCCGCTAGCATAACCATTACTCCGCAAATGATTTTAAGAACGGTTACGGCCTTTGACCGTTCGTTCCATTTGAGCCAGCGCTCGACCAGCTCGGTGAACGTACCTGCAGCGACTATCACGCTGCAATGTCCGACGCCGTAGGCCAGGAGCAGACCGGCGCCGTACAGGAAGTTGGTCGCTGCCAGCTTGAACGTCACAGCCAGCATCGGCGCCATGTAGGCAAATGTGCACGGCCCAAGCGCTATCCCAAACACCANGCCGAGAATGAANGCGGCCAACAGTCCCTTGCGCTTCATGTCAACCTGGCCCGGGCCGGACCACGGCATGGGAATCACCCCCACCAGATGCAAGCCGACGAGAAAAAACACAATCGCGACAAAGTAATTCCCGTACCGCCCCACGTCACCCATCATTCGGCCTGCTGCAGCCGTAATGGCACCAACGGCCGCGATGGTGATGAGAATGCCCACGGCAAAAACCGTTGCCGTCCAAAACGCACGTTTCACTGTCACTTGGCCTTGCGCACTAATGAATCCCACGATGAGGGGGTAGTGCTGGCCAGATGACACGGACTGAGCACGACGCTGAGAATCCCCCACACGAACGACGCGCCCAGGGCAATCAGCGGCGTGCCTTCGACCGCGCGGCTGAGGTTGGTAAAGAGTTGTTCCATCAGTTTTGTCGGAGCTCGAGGTTGCGGCCAGTCTCGCGAGACGCTAGATTCACCACGTATGCGCACCATAGCTTTGAGCGCACATTTTGACGGCGAGAAGATTCAGCTCGACGAGCCTTGCCGGCTGCCGCCGAATACGCGGTTGATGGTAGTGGTTCTGCCGGACGATGGCGAACGCCAAGAATGGGCGCGGCTGGCCGCTCAGCACCTGGCACGAGCGTACGGGCAAGCCGAACCGGAGTACACTGTTGCCGACCTGTGCCCATGAACGAAGGTGACATCGCGCTTGCGCCAATTCCGCAGGTTGACGGATAAATCACGGATTGGCCCGTGGCCTTGCTGCGTCGCCTCCCGCCTTTCGGAGATTTTCTGGTTTGCGGTATCAGCACCCAACTCCACCAACATGTGCCGGACTTTGATGAAATCATCACAACTGATGACCCTGAATTCCCCACAACTGGTCTGAAAGCCGCGTCGCTGATTCGGTTGGGGTTTCTGGCCGTGCTTCCCGAGTCCGCCCTGCTGGGAAGGATTGGTGTTCTCTCGTCCACGCGCCACCAGCGTTTGCTGACAAACCTCTGCCGCCATCTTGCTGCAGCCAACATCACATTAAAATGAGCCGTAGTCCACGGCGCGTCTTCGACCGCGCGACTGAGGTTGGCAAAGAGTTGTTCCATGTGAACTTGAAACCTGAGGTGTGAAACGTGGACTAGGGAAGCGGGATGTTGGTGAGAAGGCCGGACAAGTCGCCGCTGCTGGCCAGCACGCATGGCTGCCGGTGGCCTTTCACGGTATGGGGCACTGTTTCTTCGCGCAGGACCTGGCCGCGTTGCTGTGGCGCCATGGTCAGAAGCGAACCAACGATTTGCATCAGGAAACGCATGCGGTGCTCGGCAACAGCCT
>Ga0065718_1001717_pt1 | contig 23101 bp, 19 predicted proteins | sample GBSCel77sediment_2_FD_59105 | JGI IMG/M metagenome (GOLD analysis project Ga0065718, IMG submission 59105) | Hot spring sediment microbial communities from Great Boiling Spring, Nevada - cellulolytic enrichment CS 77C v3 (version 3) | ecosystem: Environmental > Aquatic > Thermal springs > Hot...
TTGAAAGAGATGGATGCTGGGTCATTGCAAATGAGAAAGGAACTCACCTGATATGGTACGAACCTGATAAACACAAGTTGTTGATAGCCTTCAACGATCTGATAACTTTGAACGATTTGATCTACTCAGAGGATCGAAAGATCAAGGACGAGAAGTAGGTTCTTTGATTGAATCGAACCTCACACGTTTCTACCGGTGCTTCACCTGATGCCCATAAGTTAATTGAACCCGACGATCTTTCCTGTTTTGTAGTACAGCACTAACACGACGCGCTCACACTTCTTCTCAAAACGGTCTAATTCTCATCAGTCAGGACCCCTTCCTCGTCAATCAGCTCAATACCATATGTAATCTGATCGTGAATGAGCTTCCATCCTNAAACATGCAAATGCATAGAGATTNCTCAAGAGGTTGAGACGTCCTGGCAGTCTTCATTCTCGTCCAATGGACTTCAGCAATCTGTAAACAATTCCCAACGCATAAGCGAGATCACGATCGTTGTTCAAGCCAAGTTCACTTCGAAGGTACGTAACAAGACTTCTGATTTTTACCATACTCTGTTTAAGGCGTTCGCGTTTGTAGTTAATCGCCAGAGCTTCTTCAAAAGACTTGCGTCCCTCCCTGATCAGGAGGGTCATGAGCTTCTTGATCATGTTGGAATTGATCTCAGAGCCGCCGCTGATCAATTCTCTGACTCTTTCTTCGATCCTTTTCACCTTCTCTTCACTCAAGCTTGATCCCCCCTGTTTTAGAGTCTGCTCAACGATCATCCTCAACCTCCTCTTCAAATGCGACACAACGTGTATCATTTCTTGATCTTGTTTCATTTCCTCGACCATTTGTCTCAGATCGAACGCTCTGTACTGCGGTGGATCGCTCTGCAAGTCGAGGTACATGATCGACTCCAAACTCGGCAGTATCAAACCCATACCAACGTTCTTCCCCCTACCTATCTTTAAATGAACCTGCAGTCCTCTGAATATCCTAACCGAATTGAAGAACACGGAGAGTACGAAGAGGTACGTCTTTGGGATAGCCTTGAATACTACCCTCGTTCTGATTTCCGTTCCGCTGTTCAGACACATAACAACGTATAAGCACTCTGACTCTCTCTGGGGATATTCTTGCGAAGGCCGTTTCTTGTAGAGTCTTATTTTTCTCGTTGCTTTACTGTCAGAACCACCCTCCTGGCCGAACTGCTCGGGATAAGGCCGCAGGATTGCCCCGGATTCGATCAACACATCGNTGAAGTAAACGGTGCTGGCGCTGTTCGCGCTGCCGAAGATCTTTTCCGCTAAATCGAACCCGTAAACGGCTTCGAAGTAGGTCCTGAAGGCGCCCTTGAGCGAAGAACCTGGTATGAGCAGTTTCCTCTTGTCTCCGTCTTTAACCAAGTACATACTCAACATTATCTTTTCACCAGTAAAGCCAAGCCTTCTGGCCGAATCCGGAGTGAGTCTTCTCTCTATTCCGTCCGTCACGCTGAAAGGTTGTACAAGTCTCAGAGACACGTCCATGTAACCACAGTAGCTGTCTTTCGAAAAGCTATCCAAAAAGTTTATCTCTGGCATTCGCAAATCTTTCGGCTTTTCAATTTCGAAGACGAAGTAGCCTTTCTCTACAGTGTCTCTATCGTCGTGATCATTCAACATCCCCTATCGCCTCCCTCAACTGAACGGCAAAGTTCTCTTGAGTGTGTGCCTTGAGTGTCTCAATATTTTGTGTGATGTCACAAGTTCCAGCTGCTATCTCAAACCAGTCGAACTCTTCAAAGTCTGAAACATCCTTTCTGAAAACGAGCTTTCCTGTTGGGCTGAAGTATTCCAACTTGGTCACCTTCGCTTCAACCCAACCCAGTCCGCGACTCTTGGAACGTCCGAACCTGATCAAACCGGAATTGATGGCGTCCAGAGCGTAGAAGAACAGACCAACCTGCCATCTCTCTGGATTCTTCATCACGACGCTTCCATAGAATGGGAAAAATGCTGACTCATACTCGAACAACGCTCCAGCCTCTACCTTGCCGGTCGATCTGTTTATCTTTATGCCTGTTCTGGGAACGATCAGCTTCTCCAGCTCTCTCAAAGTTCTCTCATCGATCTCGAGGGGATCCTTCACAGGGTAGAAATCCGAAAACCTGATCACGGATGCCATGGAGGTCATGCCAAAGGTTCTACAAGCGAGACAGGAATCTTTGTAAGAATGCTTGCTTTTATTTCCTTTTTTGGAACCACACGGTTGATTCGTCAGATCACAGGAGTATCTCTCTTTATTTTGAGGATCAGCGAAACCCCTGAGGAAAGATTCACAGAACGATCTCACCGGTCCCTTGACACTGCTGCCAGGTATGATGGGTACGTTCAGTCCGTTTTATATTCGTCCGCATGAAAGATATGTCCGGCAGAGTTGGGTCTATGGATTCACCTCCTGCAGAGACTAAGAGTCCGGTCTTCGGTGTCAACTGCAGTGAGAAACTGAAAGCACAAACGAGTCTCGAAAACATCGTCCATTCCCCCTCACAACCAACGTATCTGATAGTTCTTGACTCCACAAACACCGAGCCCTCTGCTCTTTCCACCGCCGATTCGAACGACACCGAGCTCAATGAGTTTCATTATTTGCTCCAATTTCTTGAGCTGTTCTTCATCGATGTTCACAGCCACGATCTTCACCTTGAAAACGGCTCCAGGCTCTACCACCTCGAAATCGTATTTCCTCTCTTCTGCAGCACACTCGAAGTCCCTATCTATCATGACACCGTCCCGAAGCGCGAGTTTGAAGTTCTCAGGGTAAGAATCGGTGAAGTAGAGTCTGCCCCGGATGAAGTTGTTTCCAAACAGAAGGCACTTATCACAGATATGAAAACCGTCCAAAGGTTTTCCTTGCTTGACTATGCTCTCGAGGTTTGCGTTGAACTCTTTTTTCTTATCCTTGCTGGCAATTTCCTCGCACCAAACACAGTTGTCATCGAAAAGGCTTTCGTACGCCGCTCGGAAGACCCCCTTCAAGCTCGAACCAGGTATGATTGGCTTTCCATCGCTCTTCAAGACGGCGTTGTCTGGTTCCTGAGGATCGATGGACTCAATGGACGTCCCGATTCTGAAGGCCGTCTTGTTCACCAGATCGAACTCGATAACACACTTTTTCCGGATCTTGTCCAGAGGAATCAATTCAACGTTCATGATTTCCCCTCCAATCATTCTTCGATAGGCACTTCCTGACCTATCTTGAACAGCCTGAAGAGAATGCCAAAATAGTAAGCGATGTTGGACTTCGACTCCTCGAAAGATCCTGAGTGGCTCCCGATATCTCTCAGGTCACTTTCGAAGACTTTCGCAATCTCTTGCTTCTTCCTCAATTGATACCTGATGAACAGGATGTACTCTTCCAAATTCGCCGCACTCGAAACGACGTTCATGTATTTCCGAATCTGTGTGGATGACAGATCCTTTGAGCCCTTGATATTCTCATACGCAGCCTTCGCCCTCTTAATGATATCGGACTTGTTCACCTCAAACACCTCCTACTATTTTGAAACAGGATAAACCTCGAAGTCGCCAAAACCCAGTTCCGTGTGATCACCGATACCATTTTTCTTCATTTCTTCCAGAATCTTCAGTACCTCTTCCAAGGATTTCTCGTACTCCACGATCACCACGCTACCTGGTGCCACCGTCTCCATTATTTTCACCTTGTTTTTGCCAGAGATACCGTCGGAAGGATCGTAAACTCTAAAATAATCGATCGAAGCGAATGACTCAACGACCCGACCACCGAAGTCTTTCTCTGGATCGACGCAGTAATAATGTGTGGTGAACAAGAACGGAACGTAGGTCGAGGTGGGCTTATTCAAGATCTTTTGCATGAAGTTCGAGAATTCCTCAACGCTGTCTCTCCAGTGATGTACATATTTCGAACATTCCTTCAGCCTCATCAACCCATACCCTTTGCTGCGAGCACCGCCAACGATCACGTACTTTGGAAGGGTAAAAGGTTCGTCGTGGTAGACCAGTCCAACCCAGTACGCAGGTTTGTAAGATTTCTGAACCCAGAAGCTCTCGGCAACATTTTTCGAATACTCGTTCAATTTGATGTGGAAATTGACCACTTCCGTCACTTTGACAAATTGATCCCTGTACAAAGGCTTGTAACCTCTCGCCTCGACGAGTCTCTCACCATCTTTAGACATCAAGAAAGCCTTCTTCTCCAGCCTCGATCTGACTAATTCAAAAATGCAGTCGTAAAGATGGCTATCATTGTGTTTCGGTCGAAGGTATGTAGAAGGCGTAGGAAGCGAGATTTCTTCGGCGTTCGAAGGATAAAAGTGTGTGACCCTCTTAACGTTCAAAACCTTCTTCATCGCTGTCGCGGGTATGTAAGTCTTGGAAGAAACGAAATACTTCTTTTCCAACGTTTCAAAACCAACTTCGGTGGAAGTGAATGGGCTGAGCGGTTCGAACACCACAACGTACATTCCAGGATCGAGTTTCCTGTGAAGTTCCCTTTTTTCTTCCTTCAACTCCGTCAGCTCTATCTCGACCTTACCCATGCCCACGGTTTGATTCTTACCGATGTAGAACTCTCTTTGTTCCTTCAAAAAGCCAATGAAAGCTCTCTCCTCATCATCGTTCAACTTGTCTCCCAAAAGCAAAAGCCCCTCGAACTGGACCCCAGGTTTCGCGCACTTGAAAATCGCCAAAGCTCCTGATACTATGGATCCACTGAGATTCGATACCGCTATTCGGGTTCTAATGACGTGACCGCTTTTGACATCAACACCATTGACAGCTTTGAGATCACTGAGCCTCATAGAACCTTCGTTCGTGCGACCGTCCCCCTCCTCGCCACACAGCTTCTTCACTAGATCTTGCCCAAGTTGATCGACGTTGTTCTTCAAATGCTCGCTGAGCGCCCCTTTGATCGACGAAGCTGGAATTATCCACTTGTCCTGTTCTTGGCTGCTTATCCCATGATGGCGCACCTGACGGGTCCTACCTCCGACCAACAAAGGGGTCTTCGCTGTGATCTTGATTCTGTAAACACTCTTAACGTTCATTGAGTGCCACCCCCATCGAAGTCGAGCAGAAAGTAAAAGAGATCTGAAAACACCTTGAAATCGTATTTTTTGATCACGTCGAGATACCTCTTCACCAATTTCGACTGATCATGCTTTGTGATTTTGACATCGATCGCCCTGAGCAGAAAGTAAAGCGTATTGATGGTTTTCTCCAAATCCGACCCTTCCTGCTCCTGTATGTCCATGAGCCTCTGCATGTGGTTTTGATTCAGACCTGCTCGCTTCAGATCTTTGATCAGTTCACACAGATCGAGGAATTCTCCGATTTCCATGGTGCTTTTTCGACGCCTGTCGCCAGAGTCGTGGCGGAAAGGTTCGAACCTGCTGGTGTACTGAAAGGCTACGAAGTATCCACCCTTTTCTTCGTTCCTTCGCATTTTTGCCTTTCTCAAAAGCTCACTGGCAATTTCGTACTCTATCAAGAAAGGCGTACTGGACGGGACTACCAACAGAGCGAAAGAAAAGTCAATGTTCTTAGACTTTTCGCCGATCATTCTCGATAAATTTTCTTTGATCGACTCGTACAGATCCGCAAGCACGTTGATGGCTGAAGAAGGTGGAAGGAAGAGGAAAATGTCATCGCCACCAAGGATGGGCATTGCGAATCGTTTTGCGTGTGCCTTCGCAACATCGATACTGGTCTTTTCAACTACTGTGTTTATGGCCTGACTGAAATGCCTGTACTCTTCCAAGCTGTTGAGTTTTTCGAACACCGTTCCGAAGGAGTTTCCGTCTGCGTAGAGTATAGCGATGTAAGTATTCTCTTTCTCCTCTCCCTTCGGTGGCTCACCTATGTGGTTTATGTTGCTTTCGCTGTCAGGCTGCCTGAAGGAAATTCTCTTTTTACACTTCTCGCAGATTCTACGTTCTTCTTCGGTGTTTTCATCGAACTCGATTTGATCTTCTTCGTACTCTTCCTTGCCGCAGAATTCACATATTCTGTCCGCGTCCAGCTCGATGATCCTCGATTTTCTCAGTCTCTGGTTCTCTTTCTTCAGAGCGAAACCAGTCTTGAGCATGATCTTTCCGATCTCTCCAAAACTCTCGGGAAGACTATCGAAGAATCCCAGAGTATCGATTTCGAACTCGCCGGGATCAACGATCGAAATGTTCACTTGCAATCCGTAGTCCTCAGCTTTCTTCTTGATGAACTCCACCACACGCTCGTCCACTTGGTCTGGAAGCCTGATGAGCCCGTTTCCACCTCCGTTGTAGACGATCTCACAGTCACTCTCATTTTTGAAGAATTCCTCGATGTCCTTCTCGAACTTCCTCACCAATCCGCTACCACCGATCACAGTCTTCAGATGTTTGCCAGAGAAGATGTACTTTTTGATGTGTTCGACGTCGTAAGCCAAGAGTTTCATCCCGGTCTATCCCCCTTTCACGATCTCTACCTTTGCGTCCGAGAACTCGAACGCCAGAAGGTCGACATCAGCGAATTCCTGCGATTGTCTCAAAAACTCTTGATCTTTTCTCAAAAGATCTATCTGTTTCTCTATCTCGTCTTTACAATCTTTGATCCCCGCTTCGTTAGAAAGGAGTTCGTTGCCATGTTCAGTATAGATTCGAACGGTCAACCCTGCTTCGTCCCACAATGGTATAACAGCCTGTACCGAAGCGTGTTTTCTGAAATGATCAAACTGAACGATCTTGAACACGAGTTTAGAAACGAGCTTCAAATATTCCGGTAGAGAACTTATATCGAGGTTCGACTGGAGCAGATGTTCGTACACTCTTTCGTGGACCTTGGATCGCTTGGATAGTTCTTGCACAGAAGAACCATTCAAACTCTCGATCCGCTCGAGCGTGATATGATTCAAGGTCGATTTGATTTTTTGTCACCAAATACCTTTAACTCTTCAGGAAGCACTGAAAGGTCGATCTTTTCGATTATGTGTTCTGACTCTATCTTGGTCCTATAGAGCCTGACCTTCATGTAGTTATCGTCGACCACTCTGTCAGCCTGGACATCGAGTTCGTCCAAAAATTTCAAAAGTGCTGTGACCTGCAAAACGATTCTCTGAGTCGATTTGTCAAGCTTTCTGAACGCCTCGTTCTCAACGAGAGGAACATCGCGCCATCCGATGAGAGTTCTCAGCAATTTTTCACCGAAAGATTTGCTCACCTTGTTGGAACGTTCGTGTGTGGCATGCGTTAAGCCCATCTTCTTCCTGTGGTAGAGACTGACGAGCTTCACGGCCGTTAGATCGTCTGGTCCCAGCTCGTTCAGACCAAGCAAGCCCTTCCAGTTCTCAAGTGCCCAGACTGTCAAAACGTTGTGAAACTCCCTGATGACCTCCGGCAGTTCTGAAAAATCGTAAGTTCCTGCTCTGAAGACCGTGTGGCCGATATCATGAAGGTATGCAGACGCGTAGAGGTAAAACAAGAATTTTTCCTTCTCTTCACCTTGCAGGGCGAGCCTTTCAAAGAATCTTTCTCCCATCTTCGAAGAGAGCAGAATGTCGAACCTCTGTAACAGCCTTTTGCTGTGAGACTTGGAGTGTTCGACCGTCTCTGGGATGAGATCTCCAATCCAAAGATTCTGCCAAGTTGGCAAGTTCTTGATGAGAACGNCTTGATAGCCTCCGGCAGGAAACCTTTCCAAGACTGGCTCTCCATACATGATCCGTTTCTTTATCTCATTCACGTCCTCGGCTTCGAAGATAGCCTGTGTCAACCTCGACAGACCCATGAGTCTGGCACTTTGCAGTACTAAGGACACATAATCCCAATTTACCGGTAACTTCGGAAGATCGTAAACCTTTTCCGTACCTTCGTGATGGTAGAATGCCCTCACTCCATAGATCAGAGAAAAGATGTACACCAAGGAAGTGATCAGCTTNTAACCTCCGGTCGAAACGATTGCGACTTCCATTTTTTCTATTGGTGTAACGCTTGTATAGATCTCTCAATTTCATCCAAAGGTCTTTGAAACTGTCCAGATCCTCTATGCGATAGTCACATTCGAGGCTCTTTACGTCTTCGAAACCCATTTTTCTCAATTCTTTTTCGAGCTTTTCGCACAACTTTGCCAACGCTTTGTTGTGCAAGAGGACTACCCTGTCACTTTTCTTATTCAAGATGTTTGCTTCGCAAAGGCTTTTCAACGTTGATATCTCAGCGGAATCGCCATAGGCGAACAACTTTTCGGTTTGACAAACTTTTTTCCAAGTGTTCCATGAGTCCGTCTTCATCGCGCGCAGCTTTCAAATTCATATAGTTTTCCAGATAGTCCTTGTATCTCTCTGGCATCTGCTTGGCGCAGACTTCGAGCAGTTTTTCCTGGAATTTTTTCTCAAGATTCGTCAGATAAGATCGACCTACCGTGACTATAAACACCCGCATAAAATACCTCCTTCTTATTTCGAACGACGAACCCTGCCGGAAAACTGAACCTATTAGTTGTGCTCGGATTATCAATGATAGTTTTCTCAATCACATTCTAACACATCCTACATCGTTTTTGATGAAACGTTCTCAAATTCGAGACTTATTAACGCACGATTTTAATGTCTATATCACCATCAGACAAGATAAAACAGTCGATTGTTTGTAGCATTTCTTAGAACGTCGCAGTTCGTAATGTCGAAGTTCAAGATGTTAGTGTTTCTGAAAACTCTTCCCATGGCCCTCGCTGTCAATTTTCCGACCAGTCTTCTGATCAACCTTTTGAAGATTGCGCTGGGACCGTTGAAAATTGCTTGCACATCTCCAAGCACTCGTGCCGACTTGTAAAGGATCGATCTAATCTTCCAAATTCTCAATTCCTATCACCCCTCTGTTCGACATTTCTCGTATACTCTATTTGTGAAAGGGAACTGGCCGTACAGCGATTCCAAACCAGTTGACTTTCGAACCGTGCCATCTTCCAGAACTCCGCGGTTGTCTTAATCGAGAGGTCAAATAAAAAAGGGTGGGCGAGGAACAGCCCACCGCAAATACATATACAAGAAGCATAAGGAAGCTGAAAGATTTCACTTGCTTGAGCTGAAGACACTGCTGAAATCTGGCATGTCCATCGTTCCATCTCCGTTGACCTTCGTTGACTCGTTTCCAAGTCTTATGAGGTCCTCATTGGAGATAATTCCTCTGGCGATGTAGTCTTCTTTCATCTTGAGACACCTTTCTTCCAGCTGAATTTCACCGAGCTCGCGTGTCTTTTCGATGAGTTCTTCCAGTATGCTTGCTATGCTCTTTTTGTCACCTTTCTTCACAGCCTCGTCCAATTTCACGAACAGTTTATTGATTTGACAACGCATCACCGTTTCGCGAAGTGTTTGGAGTTCGGAGGAGTACTTCTGCACGTCGTGAGTGTGTTCGATCACGATGTCTATGGTATGTTCCTGTTTTTGGTTCAAAGCTAGTATCGAATAGCTGATCTTTGCGGTAGCGATCCTGAATTTACCTTCGTACGGTGTTTTCAACTTCGGTACGATTATTTGGAATAGGTATTTGTACAATCTGTTATACTCGATGTCGTCGATCTTCAACTTGACCGTCCTGTTGTTGTCCATCTCGCACTTACCATAGTACGTGGTCTCCGGCACGACCCTGTAGTACTCTCCTACTCGTACCTTTTCAGAGAATTGAAGCGTCAACTCCACATCTGATACAACTGTTGACTTCGCAGACTTGAAGGCTTTCGCGAATATGGATATGGCTTCGTTCGGAGTCTTCAGATGGTCCGTCGTGCCCCTTGAAGGTTTCGTGAGCTCCTGTATGAAGTTGTAGTTGAAATCTCTGCCTATTCCAAGTGCGGTGATGACCACACCATCCTGTGCCAGCAGCAATCCTTCGCGGATCCCATCTTGCTCTGTATCAACGGTGGGCAGTCCGTCCGTGAGGAAGATCACCCTCTTGAGGCTGTCCGTGCTCGCTTTGAGTATTTGTCTGGCCTGTGCAAGGGCTGCAGAGATGTTCGTGCTGCCACCATAGTTGTAGGCTTTCCTCAAGATGTGCTCGTAGTCCGACTTGGATGTTAACTTGGCTCTGCTCAAGACCACGTACGGTTGAGAGTCATAGAGTACGACGCTGATCGTATCTTTCTCACCAATGAAGTCGTACANGTGTTCCGCTGCTTTAACTGCGGCATCGAGCTTGGTCATTCCGCCTTCGAAAGGTTCCCTCATCGATCCTGAGACGTCGAGCACCAGGCAGAAATCGATTGCGACGGTTCGAACTTCTTCCTTTTTGAGTTCTTCGTCCGTTGACACTTCGAAGAGGATGTAGTTTTCCGTGTCCGACTCCGATGCTGCGTTGATGAAAGGTTTCATCAGTTTGTAGTTCAAGTTCAGTTTTCCGAACTTACTCACCTCCTTATACTTTATACTTTCTCGACCTTCAAACCTATCGATCTGCCGAGCACGATTCTGTCTTGGTCATAGAGTTCTCTCGATTCTCCGAGTTTCACGGGTTCCTTGTTCAGATAGACCGGAGCTTTCCAACTGAGTCTCACGATCGAGTAGGTGCCGTCCTCGTTCTTGACGATCTTCAGATGTTTCCTGCTGGTCTCGCGTTCTTCGTCCAGATCTCTGAGATTGATGTCCACATCGACGCCCGTCCTGCTTCTGCCGATCAATATTTCGTCGTACGAGAAGACGCCTTCTAAGACTATCTGGCCTTCCTTGTAGACCTTCAAGCGTATGCGTTCTCTTATTCTTTCGGGTGTTGAAGCTTGTGGCGCTGGTTGATTGAGAGTCAGGTTGGGGACGTTGATGTCTCCATCGTCTTTCATCGAGGAATCCAAGGCCTTGTTCTGCACAGAGTCCGATGTCTTGGTTTCGTCCTTCATCAGGAGACCCCCGCAGTCGCAGAATTCATAGTCATCGCTGTACGTGGCCCCACAGTTGAGACACTTTTTTAAGGCGGATCACCTCCTTTCTCTTCGGTGTTCCAAATTATATTTGGCATTTAACGGGTCTGGACCATATCATTGGTACTCGGGCTTGATGAGAACTATCGTCAAGTTGTCGCCCGCTTCGTTTTCGTCTATCTTGGCTATGATTCTGTGGGCGACCGCTTTCAACTTTTTCACCTTTTTGTACGTTTCGTTGAACAACTCTTTGAAGTTTTCTTCCTTTTCTTCCTCTTCCAGGCCATTGCAGTAATCGAGCACCCCGTCTGAAGAGATCATGAGTATTTCGCCGTTCAATAGGTTGGTCACAAGGAATTGATAGTCTATGTCGTCTGGGACGATTTCACCGTTTTTGAGCTTGGCCTTTCCGATGTATTGAGTCAAAGAGTCGGGTTCGCCGCCTTTGTTGAGATTCCGGACGAGTCGTTCGTATTTCAGGTTGTGTTCGACGTTCAACCTCTTCATACCTGTCTCGCTGAGAACATAGGCTGGTGAATCTCCCACCGTACAGAGGTACACGGTGCTTCTGTGAAGTATAGCCGCAGTCATGGTACTCGACATTATGTCTGCTGGGTTCAACTTGTTCGAGATTTTCTTGGCTTCTTCCACCACTCTAAGGTTGGACGTTGCTATCACGTCCTCAAAGAACAACTTCGTTGAATCTTCGGTGATTTCGATTGTCCTGTACTCTTCCCACTTCTCCTTCAGAACGTCCTTGATCAAGTTCGATGCGATGTTGCCGTTCCCAATCTTCGCCGATGAAACTCCATCCATCACGGCTACTAAGGCTTTGTCTCCGTAGACATCACAGTAGTAAGAATCTTGGTTGACTTCTTCACTCTTTCTGAAGTCGTCGTAGTCTTTCAGTTTACCGCTGCCTTCATAAGAGTGGTACGCTATCCTGAAACCCTTGAACTTTGATTGCTCATTCTGTCTCGAGCTTCTGGCTTCCATGAGCTTCAAAGCGAGCTCGAGTTGTTCTTTGCATTCCTTCGCTTTATACTTGTTCCGGTGAGCGTTTCTGAACCAGTCGGCCAACTCGAACTTTCCCTCGTCCCTCAAGGAAAATAGCACGAAGTATCTCTTGTTCTTCTGTGAACCCTGCTGGAGGTATCTTTCCTTGAACTTCATCAGTGCGAATAGCTCGGCGAACAGATGTGAGTTGTTCATCTCGTAGGAGGGAGGCTTCGAGTTGATATAGATCGGTAGTTCCAGACTGCTCAAGTCGTAGTCGTCCTGTTTCATGTAGAAAGGGTAGTACAAGTAGATGTAAGCTTTGAGTTCAGCGTCAAAGTGGATCGACTTCTGATCGATTGCGAACATCTTGTAACCCTTTTCCTCGAGCATCAAAGCCAGATCGATCAGTTGCAGTATCGCCCTTGGCACATCTTCTTCCTTGACTGAGAGACAATCCATTAGTCCATTCTCCTTTGGAAAGTTCGCTTCGTCCTTTGGAAAGATTCTGTGCACGAGTGGAAGCAGGATCTGATCGAGTGTTTCCAAGTCTTTTTTGGCTTTCTCGTAGAAGTCCCAGAATTTCGGTGTTATGCCTTTGTACTTCACGACTTCAACCTGTCCGTTTTCTACACTGATGTAGGCGAAGTTCCCACCTCCTTGTTGTGGTTTTCGAGCGTCCAAAATATATATGGCATTTAGTTCTGGATGACCTCTTCGACGACGTATTTTATTTCGGCACACGAGGAGAAGCTTATTTCGTTGAATCCAAAGAGCTTGTGAAAGGCTCCTATCAAGTCTTCCGGTGGGATGTTCACATGGTACGTGGCTTCCTCGAGCAACTCCGGCGTGATCTGTTTGCTCATGTGTTGTCCCTTGGTGAAAATGTCGAACATCAGTAAGCCTATCTGGTAAGCCACGATGTTGTAAACGTTGGGTTTTTCTTTACCGCCGCTTTGGAAGTATTTCCAGAAGGATTTCGGAGTGGTGCGCGGTTTCAAAAGGTTGCCATATCTCGTGTCCAACAAGGATGGATCATCGAGGACTCCGTTCCTGGTTCTGCAGATGTACCTTAACCCTCTGATCTTCACGATGTCATCCACCTGCACGATCACATGCTTCAACGACAGACCCAGGTGGACCAATCCCTTTTCAGTTAGGCGTTCCTCAAAGTCAAGTATATCTACCAACACACTGTGGATGCGTTTTTTGTTGATTTTGGCATGTTCTCTCATATACTTGTTGTATATGTCCGTGGCTGCAAAGTGGTTGCTTTTCACAGCTGAGTGAAGTGTCCAACCACGTATGTACTCCCAAACCAGGGCGGGTACTCTGAGCTTGGAATCTGGAAGTGTCACTTCAAAAGCATCGATAGGTTCAGGGAATGCTATGTCTTCTGCATAGTTTAAAATTTTGACAATTCTTTCGAAGACCTTCGAAATTGCTGCAGCGGACTTTTCATCAGACGCGTGCTTTGGTACAGTGAGCAAGAACTTGACATCTGGGATGTTTTCTCTTTCGACGAGGCAGAATTCCCAAAAGTTCGAGTTATAAGTCATACTGGTGTATTCTGTGCGGATTCTCGTGCTTTCCTTTTCGATTTCGCACATCTTCCAACCTTTTGGGAGTATTAACGTGANCACCTCCCCATCATTCGTTCACCCGTATTCGCAGACCGATGTACTTGTCCTGAGCTGCGACTATCACCAGGAAATGATCGATGTTCGGTTGTAGNTCATAGAGAACGTCTTTTTCCATCTTTTTGCCATTCAGGAACAGCGGGTTCCTCGAAACGTCCCTCACGTAGTACTTAGCTTCCTGCCTGATTATCTCCACTGCCCTACGAGAAATGTTGTGTTCAGGATCGATGTCTGAGAGATCAAGGTCGACTTCCGTCGTCGATGAATTCCTACCGATGACGACCTCGTCGTACTTGAAAGACTTGCGCATCACTTCCTTCTTGTTGACATAGATGGATATTTCCAACGGTGACACGTCAGAGCTATCGAAGAGTTTCTCGAAGATATTTTGATCTATGGTCTGTTCTTCTGACTTGAAGATGTCTCGACTCTCTTCATCACCGTTGGCTTCACCAGATTTGTCTCTACCTATTTTCTTCAAAGCTTCGACGATGTCTTTCTTTAACTGATCGACACTTGAGTATCTGTGGGTTTTATCAAAGGCTGTACATTTCATAATGATCGATTTGATGTGCTGAGCGCAGTTCAACTTCGAATAATCCAGTTTTGCTATGCCTTTTTCGTTCACAATACTCGATGGATTGATCCCAGTCAGCATCTCGTACATCAGAACACCAATCGTGTATACGTCGGTTGTTTCGTTGGGCTGATAATCTTGATTGTGAATTTCCGGCGGCATGTAACCCGGCGTTCCAATACCAGCGTTGAGAACTATCCCATCCTTCGTCACGGTTGCAACACCTCCGAAGTCTATGAGCGTGAAGTTACCTTCAGCAGAGATGATCACGTTGGACGACTTCAGATCTTGGTAGATGAACTTGAGCACGTTACCCACAGACGATCGGAGATTGTGCAATCTTTCAAAGGTCTTCACGATCTGTTTCACCAGCAGCAGCGTTTTCATCTGCCATTTGGCCGAACTTCTGTCGATTCTCAGACGCTCGATGTATTCGTTGAGAGGTACACCAGGTACATACTGAAGCACCAGGTAAGGTTCTCCGAACAGGAGTTCTTCATCGATCGAAGCACCGAGCGCTTGGTGTATCGATGGATTGTAATCTTTGATGAAATCTCTCATAACCGGGACACCAGGTACATTGAGAGCGTTGATGGACCTAAGTATGTGGTACTCGTACTCGATTGTTTTTCCTCTTCTGCTTCACTATGTCCGCCAGGTCCAATGCGTTCTTCCGGATGGAGCCTTTGTAGTTCACGGTTTTTATCAGGACTCTCCTGTCGTACAACTTCGTGTCACTGGCGATCAAGACTAGACCGAATCCTGTGCTCGCGCTGAGAACTTCTTTTATTTTGTATCTGCCACCAACAACTTCAGGAACCACGATTTGTAGGTTGTTCTTGGTGAGTGTCAAGCTGTTCGGGATCCGACTCGCATCGTTCGTCGGGAAGGGCATCACCTCCAAATTATATTTGGCATTTGGAAGTGAGCAACGAAAACGCGGTTCAGACAATCTTCAGGTGTTTCTCCAAAATTGTATCGAAGCCTTCCAGCACCGCTAAATTGACGGCTTGACGAAGTATGTCTTCAAGTTCTCTGAAGTTTCCTGGATAATCGTAAGATGCCAGCTTCTGCAGTGCATCGAGCGATATCTTCTTGATGGCGTAACCTTTTCCTTCTTCGTACGGGTTCACTTCCGGATTCAGCAACACGAAATTAACCAAGAAGTTGATATCTTGCTTTCTCTCTCTCAGGGAAGGCACCCTCAGTTTGTACTTGAACCTGTAGTACAAGTCCTTTCTAAAACTTTCTTCCTTCATTGCTTTCGATAGATCCTTGTTGGTTGCGGCTACGAGTATCACGGGTGCCGGGATCGAATGACTGTAACCAAGAGGTTTCAGCTGATAATCGTCCAGGTAGACCAACAGCTTGGCCTGAACCTCTGGAGGTATCTCCGCGATCTCATCCAAAAAAACCACACCGAAAGCGTACTCCAGAAGGATACCCATTTTTGTCTGATCCGCACCCGTGTAAGCTCCTTTTTCATAACCGAACAACTCTGAGTTGACGAGGTCTTTCTCCACGTTCACCAATGAGAACCTGAAGTAAGAGTCTTTCATATCCTCTTCTAGGATCCCTCTTGCAAGTATTTCTGCTATCATCGACTTTCCAGTCCCAGTCTCCCCTTCGATCAAGAGAGATGGAATCTTCCTCGGGTTCAAATCAGCTGTCAAACTCCTCAGATTCCTGTTCATTTCATCNAACTTCTTTGCAGAGAATTTTTTCCTTCTGTCTTTGAACCCACTCTTTTCATAGAAATCTTTGAACTCGTTCACCACCTTTCTCAAATCCCTCGCGAAGCTTCTCATGGAGGGATCCAAGAAGATAGAAACATACTTTCTGTCCTTGTAAAAGTCGTGCAACTCCTTCGGGTCTGGAACCGAAAGCTTCCAGTTCGTGATCCTCTTGTAGGGAAAAGAGATCGCAAGACTCCCGTTCAAGTCTTGCACCTGTGAGATCATCAGCTCCCTCAAGACCTCCTTCAGGGCACTCTCGAGCTTACCTTTCTCCTCGTACTCGATCTCGAGTCTTTCTTTTCTGAACACCCCAACTATCTCGTTGGTGAGGTAGTATTCGAACAACTCGTACGGGAGACTTTCTTCAACGATGATGAACAACTTCATCTCACGAAGATTTTCGAGAACTTCTCTGTTTGGAGGACCCAAGTAGATGCTCGCAGCCCGTGGATCTTCAGACTGGTACTCGAAGTCGATGTTCTCGCCTTTCTTTCGAAACTGGAGCTTAAGAGCGTCGAGTATGGGTTTGACCAAGTTGCCACAACTCTCTGAAACGTAAATATAGATCAAGTTTCATCACTCTCCACGAAAGAATTCAAAGTACTCTCGAAAAGCGTTATGAACCATATTGCTTTCGTGGAACGCCTCTAAGATCGAATTGGCACTGCTTCTGCTAACACTAAGGGTTTGCAAGAACTTTTCGACGAACTCATCCAAGCCATCGCAGTTTTCGAACAGTTTACGCTCAATCCTGTCCACAGCGCCGTACTGGTTCTGTTCGAACAAAAACAATCTGAACTCTCTATAAAGGGTTAGTCCCCGAGGCTCGTGTCTACCCTTGGGCCTCTTCAAAATCGCGATCGGTATGAGCTGGCCGTCCGGAAGAAAAAACGAGTAATCCATGATGGTCTTTGGAAGTGTGAAGCCGACATTTCCGCTCCGTTCATCGGTGCACAAGTATCTGAGTTTTTCAACAGTAATTCTCTCGAAGTGAGGAAAGGACCTTACGAGATTTCTAATTTGCTTCTCTAGAGTGTTGTTTTCAAAGGCCAAGAAACTCAACACTTCGTACCTTCGCCAACCTGAGCTGTCTTCGACCGTCACTATCGCATAAGCTGGCTTACGCCTTGAGATCAATCCAACTTCTGGATCCACATGGTCAGAAAAATCTTCGAGCCTCTCATTTCGCTTCACTTGAGTCTCGCTTCTGTCTTCTTCGTCCTCCGGGAGCGAATCGGGTGTTGTCACCGCCGTCGAGTGGTTGGTGAAATCGTCCACTGGATCGGATTTGGAACTCTTGCTGATATATACGGCGATCTTCTGCATTTGTTTTTGATTCACCATTTGGCGCGGAGAAAGTTTCATTCGATCCACCTCCAGAAGAAAGCATACTCAACACGTGGATGCCTTTCAACGTATTCTCTGTCGATCTCGATCTTTTTGAGCACCTCCAGCCCATCTTCGAAGGACATACAAGTGAGAGGGCCCCTCAACGACACATCTTTGTAGAATTTGTTAACGCTTTCCATACCTTTGTATTTCTTCAGATGCTGTGCGAAATTGTACAGTAACTCGAAGTACACCGAACTCAGGGTCAATTTCTCGAACAACGAGCTTTTCATATCCTCGTGGAACGCCTTCTCGATGTTCCTTAGAAAGTCCTGATAACTTGTGGAGGCAAAGGCGAAGGTGAATATCTGTGAACTCACTCTGCCCATTGAAAATCCCTTCCCGCCGGTGTGGAAAGTTTCCATCGAAAGTTGTGTGCCACGTTCACCGAGCACGTGCCCGGCGGTCAGGCCGATGTACGAACCATCGGGTATATCTTTGAGGTTCGAAAGATCCTTCCCGCAGTATTTCGAAGAGACAAAGAAATCTCCGTTCTCCTCGACTATCGCTGGCGATAGGACTATGAACTTATCACTCAGTTGATCCTCCCTTTCGACGAAAAGGACCTTTCCAGACTCGTCCTTCACCCACCTGTACAGAAACCTCGATTTGGAGAAGATCTCTTTTCCAGTTACGTTTATTTTCCCTAGATCTATCTCGTGCTCAACGAACTCTTCGATGTCGGTGCGAGCCCTCACGCTCCCGAGCAACTCGATGAGTTTTCGGGTGAAGTAACCGGCCTCGGCAACTCTGAGTTTCTTGTCCATCAGACTTCTTCTCGCCCTCTTGACTATTCCCTCTTCGACATCGAAGTAATCTTCAAGGGGCACACCCCTGACGAAACTGGATTTCGTTTCGCGTCTCTCGAGAGGTATTCTCCTGTTCAGTTGTTCGTACTGTTCTTTGCTTCCCCTACACCTCGATTCGGCTATGTACTTCATGCTCTCGACGTTCTCATCTATTTCAAACACACTCAAAGTGAGATTCTTCTTGGTCGCGAGATTGATGTATCTGTCCAAGACATTTTTCATGTATTCCAACACAGAAGATGAATCCTTACTCTTCACGAGTGTTTCGAGTTCTCTTTTCACTTTCTCCTTCAACGCAGCTTTGTTGTGTTCAGCTCTAAAACCGTTCTCAGCGTAGTAACCGTAAACTATGTCCTGGTCTATCGAATAGATCAACTCACCGTTGCCGAGTTTGAAAGGATTCTTTGAGGGCAACATCTTTCTGAGCTCCTGCTTGATCTCCTCGTTCTGATCGATTGGATAGTAAACGGCCATGGTGTCACCATCGAAATCTGCGTTGAAACCAGCGCAAACACAGATTGGAAGACCAATCGTGTAGTTGTGCCAAAACATTGGTTTGAAAGCTTGAATGGAGTGTCGATGCAGCGATGGTTGTCTGTTCAGCAGGACGTATAGTTCATCCTTCTCCATNAGTCTGTTCAAAGCCTTGGCAACCTCGATCCTTGTCNTAAGATCTCCTCTCAAAGCGATGTTCATCTTTTCTGCATCGATATTCTCTTCCTCTCTCAACTTCTGTCCAAGCCATTCTATGCCGAAATCCACGGGCAGAACGATCGTGTCCAGATCCACATCCTTTTTTGTAATCTTCCAGCCTGATCGCGGGCATTGGGGATATGACCGCCCTCGCCGAGAAGTGTAGCCTTCTCGCGATGACACAGTTTCTGATGTAACCATCCTTCTTCATCATGAACTCACCGAGTCTCTTGAAGAGACCCTTGTAGTAAGAAGAATCGTCTTTACTCATCTTGTAAATCCGGCTCAAAAGCGAATGGAAGTATCTGTTCCAATCCTTCTTGTCTTTGAGACCTTTCAGGCTTTCCCTCAAATCGAGTCCAGAGTTGGAAAGGATTTTCACCATTTCAGCGTGTTGGTCGAGGAACTTGTCAAAAGCGCTTGAGAACTCATCGAAGTTGGTGTCCTCTTTCTTCAGAATTTCCAGCAGACCCAACAGTTCAGATACAAACCGTTCGAACTCTGCCCTCGAGCAAACCTTGTTCATGGCGAACCAAGCTCTCAAGAATGTTAGATCGTTCAGATGGTGTTTTCTCACGAAAGCAACTTTGAGATACTCTTCCAGAAGACCAGAGTCGTCTTTTTCCCTCAGCTCACACAACTTGAAAGAACTCTTCATGTGATCTTTACGTTTCGAAACAAATTCCAACGCACCGTCCCACGATTTCGTTCAGCATGTCTTCAGGGTAGTTCGAACTCTCCTGTAGGTTCTTCTTCGCGAACAACTTCACAAGTTTCCTGTTGCCGTAAGAGTAGAGGCACCAGAACTCCATCTCACCGAACCTTTGTCCACCGTGTCGGGATCTACCCTTCTTCGGTTGACCGGTCAACTCGCTTTCCTCTGCCAAAGAGACAACATGTATCTTGTCACGAACACAGTGATCGAGTCTGTAGAAATACTGGTATCCTACCGTCAGCCACCACTCGCAGCCGTTGTGAACTACCTTGAATCTCCCTTGATCGTCCGAACCAATACGCTTGAGCGCGTCCAACAACCTTTCTCTGTGAACGTAGGCATTCTCGAGCGGTGAGCAACGATCCTTGAACATATCGAAGTTTGAATGAACTTGAGCCATCGTGATGTGCGTTTCGTAGAGCTGTCCAAGGTTCATCCTCGAAACCACACTCAAAGGGCTGATCAAAACTTCTATCGGCTTTCTCACTATTTCATTCGTGAGTCTATCTTGAAATTCGGCGACGGGCATCTCCTCGTCAGGCAAGATCAGTGCCACCGTACACTTGTTTCCGTGCCTGCCCATGATTTTGTCTCCAACTTCGAGCGGTTTGAAAACTTCATATCCTATATGAAATTCCACGATTGTCTGCTTGGTGACTGGATCTTCGTAAGGCAGCGGCAATTCATGTGGTAAGTGAACCACTTTGGCTTCGTACTTTCCCTCGTACCGTTTGACGCTTATCGTTCTGTCATGTTCGTCCTTGACCTCGTACAACAGCTTACCGTAGAAAACTGGCTCGTTCTCGACGACTTTCCAGACTATACGGATCTCCTTCTTCTTTTTCGTCCAGCGTATATCCAGCTTGTTCGTTCCTTCACAGGTTCCTTCGTGTTCACGACTTCGACTACACATTTTTCCTCTTCAAAGACCCTTGCTGCCATTCTTTTTGCAAAGGTTTTAGAGACAACCAAACCATCCTCGAAGTTGTACCCATGGAATAGTCCATAGGCGACAAAGCCGTTCACGCCCACTGCTTCTTTCTCAAAGCCGGTACGAAGGAGTGGAAATTCTCTCGCAACAACCTTTAAGGCTTGCTTGAGGTTTTTGGAACCCATCAGGATTCGTGCACCATCGGAATGAAGTATGAAAGGTATCTGCTTGGTGGCGAGGGAAAGTATTTCACTCGAATCGATCGATTTCGGATCTTTCTTGAAAGACTCGTAGTCAACTTTTTTATTTGTACCACACGCAGATTCTCAAAATCGTATTCGAGTGAGTCGCTGTCGACCAAAGTGAGCGTCAAGCCTATCTTCTCAGATTCCGGTGTCTCAAGAAGATCCACGATTCCAAAGTGTGTACTGTTAGGGTATCTCTTCTCCTCTGCCACGACTTCGTTCGGCAGGACGACCCTCCTCGGTGCTGAGAGTCTNTCAACTTCGTTCAAGCCTTCCGGTAAAAAGAAGAGCGGAATCTTCTGGGCCAAGTACTTGGAATCCTTCTTCGTGAAATAGACGAAATAGGCTACTCCCATCTTCCTCACGAGAGCGTTCAGGGCGTTGCCGTTCAGTTTCCTTCTTTCATCGTGAGCTTTGTCGTAGAGCAATCTGAGAATCGTTGAAGCGAACGCGAGATAATAACCCTGAAGGACTATTGAGTTCTCCAAATCGAGAATGTCTCCTCTGACCTCCGAACCTTCGTCCTCGTCCTCTTTTTCGAACAGATCCTTTCGAAAACCTGTGAAGACCACGAACGGAGAATACATCTTCCTGCCCATGAAACGAAAGTACCCGTCTGAGTCTGGGATCAAAAGTAAAACATTGGATATCGTACTATCTTCTTCACCNTTCCAGAAGTAATCCCCATCTTCCTTCAAGATTCGCACATCATAGATTCTTCCATAGATACCATTTTGATCGTACGTGGTTCTGGGATTCTCGAACCTCAGCCTCGCGTTTGAAATCTGCTTCACTTTCTTGTTGAAACTCGAGAGTTCCTCAAAAAACCGCTACGCTTGACGAAAGTATGTGGAGTGATCTGAAAAAAACTGTTGAACAAAATGTCAGGATCGAAACTTTGAAATTGTTCGAAGAGTATCAACTGTCGCTCACCTCTTCCCCTGTTTCGCTCTCAACGTTCTTCAAAAAGATCGCGTTCTTGTAGATGTATTCACTGTTTTGAACGAAGATTTCACCGTTGCTTTGAAGAAAATCTATTATCAACTTTAGTTTCTCAGAACCGTTTGGATCTAGACCGTACAGATATTGTGCCACCGTTGGAAAATCAGATTGAGTAAGAACCTCGAAACGCATGATCCTCTTTAGATAGAAAGCTTCCACACGGCGCTTCAGATCTTCTAAAGAACCGTTCAACCTCGCAGGCATGTTCAAGCTGACGTAGTCGGATCCATCCTCGCTGGTGAATAGTCCGGTGAACTTAAGTGCATAGGCAAAAGAATTGGCCACCTTTTTTGACACATTGAGCTGAAGCTGTACCGATTTCACGGCCTCCAAGATCCCAATCACGTCACTTTTGTTGAATAACTTGTAGATTTCCTCCAAGAAGGAGTCACGGTGTTCAGGATATGGCTGAACGTCCTGGAAACGAATGTGCCAACGGCGCGGTGCCGAAACGTTCAACGTTCCATCTTTTCCTATAAAGAGCCTGCCTTCTTTCAACATGCTTTCGATGAGCTGTTTCAGCGAGAGTTTTCTTTTTGAGTGCTTTGGATACCACGGCATCTTCTTCTCACACGCCTCTACCAAGGTTTCAACGGTATACTTCATCTGAGAGAAGCAAATGAATCTCTCCACGAATCTTTGATAGTTTTCCTCATAATCTCCATTTGAAGAATCTTTGATCTCCTTGTGCACGAACTTCACCATCTCGTCGAGAGTTCTGAATGAGTAATTCTTCGGCTCCAGTGCAAGACCGTTCAAAACCCTCTTGATATCTTCCTCGGTTGGTTTCTGTATCGAGTTTATCTTCAGAATCTCGGCAATTTCACTCACCAAATTTTCCCGGCCGACGTCTGATGTTTTGTTATCGCTCAACTTTTCACTCTTCACCAAATCTTCGTATGGAAAATAAAAATCGCACACGCTCATGAGAATAGATGACGTGTACGATCTCCTTGAAATGACAGCTACTCTCTTGTTGTACATCTTAAGCTTTCTCACGAGTGGAACGAAGTCGGAATCACCGGTCACCAGCATGAAGATTTCTACGATCGGCATCGTTAAGAGTATTTCCATGGCGTCCACTGCAATTTTAATATCGTTAGAGTTCTTGTGTGTGAATCCATCCTCAGGAACTTCTATGAGCTCGATTCCGAGGTTGTGAAAACGGTTAACGGTGGCGGGATACCTCACCCAATGACCGTACGCTTTTCCTCCAAGCACCTTTCCGAGTTCCGAAGCCTTGTTCACAACCAATTCCAGATCCACGGGTTGGTTTTGATAATCCACTAAAATGAAGACGCCCAATTTGAGCACCTCCACAAAACTTCGCATTGTGAAACCCACAACAATATGTTATCAAAACTACAATCAAATGAGCTCAATAGATTCACACTGAAAGCTCATCTCATTCGGACTATTTAAGAGTCTCTCTGAAAACTGTCACCTCGTACCAAACCTTCCATCCCTTTCAGGGAA
>Ga0065718_1005053_pt1 | contig 23053 bp, 20 predicted proteins | sample GBSCel77sediment_2_FD_59105 | JGI IMG/M metagenome (GOLD analysis project Ga0065718, IMG submission 59105) | Hot spring sediment microbial communities from Great Boiling Spring, Nevada - cellulolytic enrichment CS 77C v3 (version 3) | ecosystem: Environmental > Aquatic > Thermal springs > Hot...
CTTTTTAAGCTCTTTTAAATAAATTTCTTTTGCTTTTTCAAGTAAAGAAAGTAATTTAGTAGAAAGTTCCTCTCTTTCAGCCAATAAAGTTTTAACTCTCTCTTTGTCTCTACTATTATGGGCAATTACGATATCTCTACAGAGCAAGTGAAATCTTTTGTGGATTTCTTCAAATTCGGGGAAAATAGCCACACCTCTAAATTTTTCTCCTTCACCTTCGTAAAGCCATTTTCCTATACTGCAGGCTTTATAATTCCCAAGAAGTTCAGGATCTAAAGTACCAAGACCCATTAAATGACCATTAACTCTAATTATTAATCTTTCGTGGTCTGATTTAAAGAGATCAAAAAGAGTCTCTTTTAGTTTTTCTGTTTTTACTAAGGATGCAGTGTGTCTTAGGTCTGATGAAATGTTTACTAAACTATAAATAGTTTTTGTGAGTTCTTCAATTAAATTTGTTACTTCAGCAGTTAATTTAGCTGTTTCTTCTACAGTTTTACTTATTTCTTCACTTGCTATAGATTGCTCTTCTGTTGCTGTAGCAACTTGAGCTATAGCATCTTTTACTTTTTGAGAAGATTCAACAATGTTATCAAGAGCATCCTTTACTTTATTTAAAGAAGCAACCCCTTTTTCAACTTCCTTAGCAGTAATTTCCATAGTTTCAAAGGCTTTATTAGATTCTGTTTGAATAGTTTTTATTTTCTCTGCAATTTCATCAGTTGCTTTAGCTGTTCTTTCTGCAAGTTTTCTTATTTCTTCAGCAACAACTGCAAAACCTCTTCCATGTTCTCCAGCACGAGCTGCTTCAATTGTAGCATTAAGGGCAAGCAAATTTGTCTGATCAGCAATATCTTTAATAAGTTGAACTATATAACCTATTTCTCCTGCACTTTTATTGAGTTCTTCAATTACGTTTTTTAAAGCCATAGTTTCTTCATTTGCTTTTATGATAACTTTTGTTGCCTCTTCAGAAATACTTTTTCCTTCCATAGCAGCATTTATATTTTGAACTGCAAGATCTGAAACTTGTGAAGCATTTTTTGCAATATCAGCAATAGTTGCACTCATTTCTTCAACAGCAGAAGCAACTTGTGATGCTTGAGTGCTCTGAATTTTTGCGTCTTCTAAAGCTTTATTGATAATTTTAAAACTTTCATCAACTGAATCAGCTAATTTTTGAGAATAAATTAGGGATTTTTCGTTAAGAGAAATAAAGGATTGTAAAAGTTTATGCATACTTCTTGCAAGTCTTCCTACTATATCAACTCTATCTTGAAATTCAACTTTTATAGTAAGATCGCCTTCTGCCATTTTTTCAAGAAGTCTTCCCAATTTATCAAGTGGTTTATGAGTTACTATGTAGGCAATATAAAGGATTACAGGAGTAGCAATTATCCCCAAAAGTCCTAAAATTGCAAATAATAATTGTATTTTTTTTGAAGCCGTAAAAACATTTTTAAAAGGTAATTCTATAACTACTCCTCCGAGAAGATCTCCCTCCCTGACATTGTGACAAGAAAGACACATTTTTTCAGCTTTTAAAAGATAAAGGGTTTTTAAGGAACCATTAGTTTCATAAATTTTCCCTTCTTCTTTGTTTAGAATAATTTTATCAATAAAGGCTTTTTCTTCTTGAGAAGGATAAAATTCAGGGCTTTCACTACCAAATTGATTATCTACTTTTTCGGTTCTAAATATTTTTACATTTTTTAAAGCTTTTAAATAGTAATTTCTGAGCTCTCTATAATTAGGATTTGCCATATCTTTTATTAAGGAAGCTTTAATAGAGGAATAATAATTTGGAAAGGTTTCGGTTTTAGCCTGATAAAGAGTAATCCAATGTAAAAAAAATCCTGTAACAATAACTGTTATTATTACACCTAAGGCAGTAACTACAGTTAAGGGTATAATTAATTTCCAACGAATTCTTATTTTTTTATCAAGATTACTAAAGAATCCCATAAGGATTCCCTCCTTTTAAAAACTTTTAATATTAAAAATCGGCAATTTTTAAATTATTTTTAAAAATTATCTTTAAAATTTCAAACAAGTCAAGGATTAATATTTATTTTTTCTTAAGCAAAAAGAGAAGCCAATCTTTCATATTTTGTATGTTTTTATTTAGATACCATCTTCCCATTTCAAATACTCCATAATCTGCTCCACCCATAGCAGAGGCAAACCTTACAGAATTTGCATAAAATAACCATTGCTCAACCCACATTTTTTCTATAGCTTCATCAAAAATACAAGAAGCATTTGCTACCCCTTTTTTCCAAGCTTCAAGCAAAATTTTTGTAGCTTCAAGAGTTTGTTCATTAGTTGTTTTTATGGTGTTATGGAATTTAGTAAAATGGTTTTCTACCCAAGAGCCAGTATGACAAGCCATGCAAATACTTTTCATTTTATTTTCTCTTTTTTTCATTTCCTTTTCATCTATAAGAAATTCTTTTACAAATTCTCCTGTTAATTCAGTGGGAAGAGGAAGTCCAGCTTTATTTTTAATTTTTGTTGTATCAGAATCTTTTGGATGGGGATGGGCATATATTAATCCAAAAATTCTCCAAGAAAGTCTGTCATTCATTTGATGGGTTCTTTCTACAATTACATTATTATTGGGGTCAACTAATAAACTTATATGGCAGACTGCACAAGTAGGAGCTTTGAAGTCTTCTCCCACTTTCCAAGGGGTATTGCTAAAGTTCCATTCACTTTTCTTTGAAGAATATATATTCCCGTGTTTGCTTACCGTATAAACTTTATAAGCAGGAACATCGGGTCCTTTATGGCATTGAGAACAGGTATGAGGTTTTCGAGCAATTTCCATAGAAAAAGAATGTCTTGGGTGACAAGATGTGCACGCTCCCTTTGAATTATCAGGATTTATTCTTCCTACTCCATTATTTGGCCATCCCAAAAGAATAGGAAATTTCATTTCTCCCATTTGTGTATTTCCTATTTCCTCACCTTTTACTTCCACCTTTGTTCCATGGCATGCAAAACAGGCATCATTTTCAGAAAGAATATTTGGATTAGGCTCTAAGGAAGATTTAACAAGTTTATAATACAAGGGATTATCCTTTAAATTGGTGTAAGCTTTTGACATAAGGTTTTTATCATATTCCTCAACTTCTTTAAGATGACAAACAGCACAATCCTTAGGAGAGACTACAATATGGACTTTAAATCCATTGTGATCAAAAGTATCTTTATGAGATTCAGGATTTAAGGTATGACATTCGGCACATCCAATTACTATGTCTCTATTTTTAAAAGAAAGGGAGGAATTTACTTTACGAGAAAGTGAATCTTTACTTAAAGCTTCTTTTAAGGTAACTTTAGAATGAACTCCAGCCTTCCAGTCTTTAACTATACCAGGGGTTACTATTTCATGACAGGAAATACAAACCTGAGTCTCTGGACTTATAGAAGACTGGGCAAAAGAGATGTTATAAAATAAAAAAAGAAAACCCAAAATTTTTATAATAACATACATAGAACACCTCCTAAATAAATTTATCTTCATCTATTAATGCATCTTCAATCGACTTATAATAAGTTAATCCTTTATGAAAAACTTTTGGTTTTATGGGGAATTCAACTTTTTCTGTAAATTTGTCTAAGGTTTTAAAAAATCTATATATTCTTTTTAAGTCTTTTAAAGTAATATTTTTATGGTAAATTACTTCCCAATCAGCTTCTTCAAAACTTTTATAAAATTTTAACATATTTATTTATTAAACTCTTTATTTTTAAATTCTTTTAACTTTTTAAGATAAAAAAGATCCACTTTATCTTTTTCTCTAAAAAGAGACGCGGTTTCTTTCATTTTTATCAAGAGGTCAAGAGAGGCAACAGGTACTTTTAAATTTTCTTCAAGATTAATCCACTCAATTGTATTCTCTACAGTTTCCCAATTTATAGCTTCTCCAAATTTTGTAATTAGATCCACATAAAATCCTTGAGGTGTACCATATCTAATAACTGAATAAGTATAAAAATCAGATGGTTTCAATTTTTCCAATTCTTGATCTTTGAAAATTTTTTTTAAACTTTTTATTGTTTTTTTTAAGTTCTCAGATTCTGGTTTAATAAAAAGATCTACATCTAAGGTTCTTCTAACAATACCATATAAATTAAGAGCAATTCCTCCAACTATACAATAACTAACTTTTTCATTGTTGAATTCCTCAAAAATTTGTGTTAATATTTCCCAAAAATTTGAAATTTCATCCATATTAGTTATTTAAAGATAACTTATTTTGGAAATTATTTCAATGGAAATTAAGAAAAAAGAAAGGGTTGAAAATTAAAAATTGGGCCGTGGAGGACTCGAACCTCCAACCTATGGATTAAGAGTCCATTGCTCTACCACTTGAGCTAACGGCCCGTGATTATATTTAAAAAATAAAATTAATATATTCTTAAGATTTGTCAAGAAGTTAGGGAACAATTCTTAGGTATTGAATAAGTAAGAATTTGTTTTAAATTTAAAAAGGGGTAGGGTTTAAGAGGTGGTTGCTCTGGAAGATCTTTGAAAAGAGATCTTCCAGGGAGGAAAGTCCGGGCTCCGCAGGGGAGGACGCCGGGTAATACCCGGAGGGAGTAATCCCTGGAAAGGGCCACAGAAAAGAGACCGCCAGCGGCTAAGAGAGGTTTTTATCTCTCTTAGTGCGGGCAAGGGTGAAAAGGTGGGGTAAGAGCCCACCGCACAGGATGGTAACATCCTGTGGCACGGCAACCCCCGTCCGGAGCAAGGCCAAACAGAGCCTAAGGGTGCCCCGCCCAAAAGGCTCAGGTAGGCCGCTTGAGGAGAAGGGTGACCTTCTCCCTAGAGAAATAACCACCGCCTGGGAGAGTATCCCAGGTAACAGAACCCGGCTTACTTAAACCCTACCCCCGCTCCTTTTAAAAATGTTTAAACATATAGAATTTGTCAAAAGCATCTACGATCTTAAAGATCTTCCTCCTCCTGAATTTCCAGAAATTGCTTTTCTTGGAAGATCCAATGTAGGCAAATCATCTCTTATAAACGCAATTCTCAATAGAAAAAATGTAGCCCGCGTTTCTTCAACCCCTGGATTTACCAAAGCTATCAACTTTTTTAGAATAGATTATCAATTTTATCTGGTTGATCTCCCTGGCTATGGCTTTGCTAAAGCACCAGCAGAATTGCAAAAAAAATGGAAATATTTAGTTGAAGGATATCTTACAGCTCCAAGAGATTTTCGTTTGCTTGTTTTAATTTTTGATATAAGAAGGACTCCTGATAAACTTGATATTAACTTAGTTGAATTTGTAAAATATATTAAAAAAACCTTCTGTATTGTGTTAAACAAAATTGATATACTTTCTAAAAATGAAATTGATAAACAAGTTAAAAATTATAAAGAAGCTTTAAGATTAAATCCCGATTTTCCAATGTTTTTAGTATCTTGTAAAGAAAAAGAAAATATAGAACCTTTAAGAAAATTCATTTTATCAAAAATAAAATCCCATTAAATTTTTATGCTCATCCCATCATAACAGGCTCTTATTTTTAAACCAAACTCATTACTAAGTTCTTGAGCTACTTTAAAAGGATTAGCTTTAAGCATGGTTATACCAAAATGAGTAAGAATTACCTCTTCAGGTCTCACATTACTTAAGATTTTTTTTACATCTGAGATGCTTAAATGTAAAACCCCTTCTTTTGGAGTATATCTTACAGTATAAATTACAAGAATATTTGCAGAAGCAAATTCCTCTTCTAATTTTTCAAAATAGGCTGTATCAGTTATGAAACCAACAATCTTTCCCTCTGGAAGATAAAAAAGTAACCCATAATTTTCTACTGTATGTTTAAGAAGACAGGTGGTTTTAAATTTAAAAGGAGAGTTTTCATAGAAAGTATTAGGTTTTAAAATTTCTATTTTTTTAAGATAAGGCTGGAGATAAGAGAGTAAAAGTCCCTCTTTTAAAGTACTTTCTGTTAAAAATAGAGTCCCTCTTTTTTTAAACCCCCCTTCAGTAATAGCATCAACTATAATATTTAAATCTGCTGAGTGATCTAAATGTTGATGAGAAACTATAATGGTTTCAATTTTTTCAATAGGGATTTTCTTTTTAGCAAGATAAACTAAGGTTCCTGGACCAGGATCAAGAAGTAGATAAGAATTATTAACATTGATAATAGTTCCAGCAGAGGCTCTTAATTGTTTGGCAACTACATAACGAGCACCAGCTGTTCCTAAAAATATAATTTCACTCACAAAATTAATCTTATTGAATTTTTAATAAATTTTCAAGTTTATATTGCGATAAAAAATAATTTTTATAGGATATCTTGACAAAAAATTTTATTGTATTATATTTTTTTTTAAATAAAAATTTTTATAGGAGGTGCATTATGGAAGAGGTAAAAGAGATAATTAGTATGCCAAGAATTGGAGATCAGGCACCAGCTTTTGAAGCAATGACTACAATGGGTCCTATTAAATTTCCTGATGATTTTAAAGGTCAATGGGTGGTATTCTTTTCTCATCCAGCAGATTTTACTCCTGTTTGTTCTACTGAGTTTTTAGCTTTTGCTCAAATGAATAATGAGTTTGCTAAAAGAAATGTCCAGCTTTTAGGTTTAAGTATAGATAGTGTTTTTTCCCATATAGCTTGGGTAATGAATCTTAAAGAAAAAACCGGAATTGAAATCCCATTTCCTATTGTAGCAGATGTTGATGGAAGAATAGCTAAACTTTATGGTATGCTACATCCCGGAGAAAGTTCAACTGCTACTGTAAGAGCGGTTTTTATTGTAGACCCTAATGGAAAGATAAGGGCGATTATTTATTATCCTCTTTCTGCAGGAAGAAATATGAGGGAGATTTTAAGATTAATAGATGCTTTACAAATAGCAGATAAACATGGTGTAGCAACTCCTGCTAATTGGGTACCTGAACCTCAAGTTTGGGAGTTTACTGAAGAAAATACTAAGGTGATAGTGCCACCTCCTACCACTTATGAAGAAGCTGTAAATAGATTCCAGCAGGGATATGAATGTATTGATTGGTATTTCTGTAAGAAAAAACTGAGCTAAAAAGGAGAAAAAAGATGTCTGCTGGATGTATAAGCTCTGATGGAAAACTTAGCGAAAGAGCGATTGAGCTTCTTAGACTCTTAAATGAGAAAGGAAAGCTTTCTGCTTCTGAAATAGCAGAACTTACTAAAAGACCTCTTTTTCAGGTGAGAAGCTCTTTAAGAGAGCTCACTGAAGCTGGGTTTATCGCTTACGAAGGAGAGGAATATAGACTTACAGAAAAAGGACTTTCTGCTCTTTCTTCAACTTAAAATATTTATAAAGTTTAGGAGGGTGGTAGAGTAATTTTTGCCACCCTCTTTTCTTTTAAAAATCAATTTCTTTACTTTAAAGAATTTGTAAGTGTCTTATCTTTTGAAGTCTTTTCTGATATAATAAGGACGAGATTTAATAAAAAATTTAAATCTCAGTGAGGAATCTAATGAAATTTGATTTTATTGGTTGTGGTTCATTAAATTGGGATATGTTTTTTGAAGTAGAAGATCTTTCTGAAATTCAATTTGAAGATTTAAAGATTCTTCCAGGAAGGGAAACTGTTTTAGAAAGAAGTCAATTTTTAAAATTTTTAAAATTTTTAGAAAAAGAAGGTAGATTCCTTTTTGAATGCGGAGGCGGATCAGGAGCAAATACAATTTATGCTTTATCTTTATGGGGGTTTAATAACGCCTTTTTAGGAGCAACTGGAAAGGACGAATTTGGTAAAAAAATAATTGAAGAGTTAGAAAATGTGGATTTAAATACAGATTTTATTATAAAAAGGGGTGAGACAAGTTTAGCTATTATTTTACTTGATAAAAGAAAAGATAGATTTATAGCTGTTAGTCCAGGAAATAACGAAGAATTTCTTCGGGAAATAAGAATTAATTTATCTCAATTTGAGAGCATTTTTCATTTTTCCTCTTTTGCCAGTAGAAGCGGTCAAGAATTTCAGAGAAAAATTTTATCCCATTTAAAATTAAAAATTTCTTTTGATCCAGGAGAGGTTTATGCTAATTTAGGTAAAGAATTTTTATTTTTTTGGTTAAAAAACACAGAGATTTTATTTATCACTGATTATGAATTAGAAAAAATAGGTTTCTCTCTTGAAGAATTATTAAGATTAGGAATTAATAAGATATTTTTAAAAAAAGGAAAGGAGGGTGCAGAATTTTATTCTAAGGAGAAAAATTTAAAAATTTCAGCTTATAAAGTAGAAAAAATAGTTGATAATACAGGAGCAGGAGATTATTTTAATGCTGGAGTTTTAGCAGCTATTAAACTTGGTTTTTCAGAAGAGGATATGTTAAAATTAGGTATTTATTCAGCAGGTATTAGTCTTAGAGATTTTGGGAGAAAAGGTTGTTTAACTAAAAGGGAGTTTCAAAAATATGTGGATTTGTTAAAATAGTTTTCAAAATGAAACTTAAAGAGAAAATCCCTAAAAATATTGATAAACTTTTAAAGGACCTTTCTCAAGGTTCTCTTTTTGGAGAAATTTATCTTGAGTCTACTGAAATTTTCAAATTGGTTTTAGAACCAGATAGAATAGATGAAATTAATTGGGGGGAAGAAGAGGGTATAGCTTTTAGAAAAATAGATGAAAATTTTAAAATTAATTTTGCCTATGCTTCTAATTTAGAAGATATAGCAGTTTTAGAAGATTTGGTAAAAACTGGTTTAAAAGAGGAATCTTTAAGACATGAGAGTGAAAAATCTTTCATTTCTAAATTTTCTAATCTTAAAAATTATGAATTATATCTTAGAGAAAGATTAGAGTTTTTAGAGGAATTAAAGAAAAAAGTTAAAAAGGTAGGAAATATTAAACATTATAAAATTGGATTAAGTGAAATAAAAAAAGAAATCCTTATTTTAAACTCTGAAGGAAAATTTATAGAAGATGAAAGATTTTATTCTAAACTTGTTGCTATAGTTATTGCTGAAAAAGATGGGGTTTTAGAGAGAGGATATGAGGTTTTTGGAGGAGCTCTTCCTTTTGAAAAAATTAAGGAATTACCAGAAGTATTAGAGATACCTGAAAAAGCATCTGATCTTGCTTTAATTATGCTTTCTGCTAAAAAAGCTCCTGCAGGGGTTATGCCTGTTGTTCTTTCAGGAACAGCTGGTGGGACTATGATTCATGAGGCAGTAGGACACGGGCTTGAAGCAGATCATGCTGAGGAGGGATTATCTATTTATTCAGGTAAATTAGGAGAAAAAGTTGCAAGCGAACTTATTACCGTTATTGATGATGCAACTTTACCTTCACTCTACGGATTTTATAAATTTGATGATGAGGGAACACCTGCACAAAAAGTAATTTTGATTGAAAAAGGGATTTTGAAGAATTTTCTTTATGATAAATACTTTTCTCTAAAATACGGGAAAAAATCTAATGGTCACGGAAGAAGGCAAAATTATAGACATGTTCCTATACCAAGAATGGCAAATACTTATATAGAAAAAGGCCCTCATAAACCTGAAGAAATAATAAAAAGTATAGAAAAGGGACTTTTAGTAAGAAAGATGGGAGGAGGAGAAGTAAATCCATTAACAGGAGATTTTGTTTTTGAAGTTAGAGAAGGTTATTATATAGAAAAAGGGGAAATTGTTTATCCTGTCAAAGGAGCAACTTTGGTGGGAAATGGTCCTAAGGTATTAGAAATAATTGATATGGTGGGAGATGATTTAAAATTTATCCCTGGAACCTGTGGTAAAGATGGGCAAGGAGTTCCTGTAGCAGATGGTCAACCTACACTTAAAATTCCTGAACTTATAGTAGGCGGAATTATAGATTAAGGAGGAAAAGGATGTGTGGAGTTTTTGGAATATATGGAGTTGAAGAAGCAGCCAATTACACTTATTTTGGACTATATGCTCTTCAACATAGAGGACAGGAAAGTGCAGGTATTGTGGTTTATGATGGAAAAAAGGTAAAAGAATGGAAAGGGTTAGGTTTAGTGAGTGAAGTTTTTAATGAAGAAATACTAAAAAATCTATCAGGCTATATATCCATAGGACATGTAAGATATTCAACTACCGGTTCTACTATTTTTCAAAATGTTCAGCCCTTTTGTGTTAATTTTGCTAAAAAAACTTTAGCTATTGCTCACAATGGGAATCTTGTTAATGCCTATCAAATTAGATGTGAACTTGAAGAAGATGGGCATATTTTTCAAACTACCATGGATAGTGAAGTAATTATGCATCTTATAGTTAAAAACCTAAAAAAAGGACTTGTTAATGCTATTACAGAAACAATGAAAAGAATTAGAGGGGCTTACTCTATTTTACTTCTTTATGAAGATACTCTTGTTGCTTTTAGAGATCCTTGGGGTTTTAGACCTTTATCTTTTGGTATGTTTAATGGAGGATATGTTATTGCCTCTGAAACTTGTGCTTTCGATTTGATAGGAGTTCAATATTTAAGAGATATAGAGCCAGGGGAGATACTTATTATAGATAAAGAGGGACCAAAATCTTATAAAGCTTTTAAAAAAGAAAAATTCAATTTAAGTCATTGTGTTTTTGAATTTATATATTTTGCAAGACCGGACAGTTATATATTTAATAAAAATGTGTATTTAGTGAGAAAAAATCTTGGAAAAAATCTTTATAAAGAATGCCCTCTTCAGGCAGATTTTGTAATGCCTTTTCCAGATTCGGGTAATTATGCAGCTATAGGTTATTCTCAAGCAAGTGGATTACCGATAGAATTTGCTATGATAAGGAATCATTATATAGGAAGGACCTTTATTCAACCTTCAGAAAAAATTAGAAATATTTCCGTAAAAATGAAATTAAATCCTGTCAAAGATATCTTAAGGGGGAAAGAGGTAATTATAATTGATGATTCCTTAGTTAGAGGTACTACTTCTCGTAATAGACTTAAAAGTATAAAAGAAGCAGGAGCAAAAAAAATTCATTTTTTACTTTCCTGTCCACCTCTTAGATTTCCATGTTTTTTTGGTATTGATTTCCCATCTTCTGCAGAATTAATTGCGCATAAGCATTCTGTAGAAGAAATTAGAAAGTTTTTAGATATTGATACTCTTTATTATTTAAGTATTGAAGGACTTTTATCAGCAGTTGAAGAATTAAGGGACAAGGTATGTTTAGCTTGTTTTACAGGAGAATATCCTATAGAAGTAGATTTTAGTTTTAGAAAAGATATTGCTGAAATTTAGTATTATGAAAGCTTATCAAAATCTACAAGAATTTATAGAAATTTTAGAAAAGGAAAAGGAGCTTTTAAGAATAAATGTTGAAGTTTCTCCTGAACTTGAAATTACAGAAATTACAAATAGAGTTTGCAAGTTAAATGGTCCTGCCCTTTTTTTTGAGAAAGTAAAGAACTATAAAATTCCTGTAGTAACTAATCTTTTTGGAAGTTTTAAAAGAGTTTGTCTTGCTTTTGGAGTAAGAGAAATTGAAGAACTTGCCTCGGCCTTAATTGATTTTATAGAAATAAAAAGAACGGAAAGGTTTTTTGAAAAATTAAAAATTATTCCTAAGCTTTGGCAAGCTAAAAATTTTTTTCCAAAGTTAGTTGATAAGGCACCTTGTCAAGAAATAGTTTGGATAAAAGATGAAGTTAATTTATTTAAACTTCCAATTTTAAAATGCTGGCCAAAAGATGGAGGGCGTTTTATTACACTTCCTTGTGTTATTACTAAGGATCCAGAAACAGGTATACGAAATGTAGGAATGTATAGAATGCAAGTTTTTAGTAAAAATGAAACTGGTATGCATTGGCAAATTCATAAAGTAGGAGCAAAACATTATCAGAAAGCAGAAAAGCTTGGGCAAAAATTACCTGTTGTAGTTGCTATAGGACCAGATCCTGCAGTAATTTATTCTGCAACCGCTCCTCTTCCTGAAGATATAGATGAACTCCTTTTGGCAGGTTTTTTGAGAGGAAAACCTGTTGAGCTTGTTAAATGTTTAACAATCCCTTTAGAAGTTCCTGCAGAATCTCAAATTGTTTTGGAAGGTTATGTAGAACCCTATGAGAGAAAGTTAGAAGGTCCTTTTGGAGATCATACAGGATATTATACTCCTCAAGATTATTATCCAGTTTTTAGGGTAACTTGTATCACCATGAGAAAGGATGCTATATATCCTGCAACTATTGTAGGTAAGCCTCCTATGGAAGATTGTTACCTTGGTAAAGTGACTGAAAGGCTATTTTTACCTTTTATTAAGAAAATTTTGCCAGAAGTTATAGATATTAATCTTCCTTGGGAAGGAGTTTTTCATAATTTAGCTTTTGTTTCCATAGATAAACGATATCCGGGACATGCTTTTAAAGTAGCTTCAGCTCTTTGGGGACTTGGACAAATGATGTTTACTAAAATAATAGTTGTGTTTGATAAAGAGGTTAATGTACAAGATTTAAGAGAAGCCCTATTTTATATGGCTGGAAATATAGATCCAGAAAGGGATATAATGATAGTAAGGGGTCCTGTTGATGCCCTTGATCATGCAAGTTCTCAACCTTGTTTTGGTTCTAAAATATGTATTGATGCTACAAAAAAATGGAAAGAAGAAGGATATACTCGAGAATGGCCAGAAGAAGTAGTTATGACAAAAGAAATTAAAGAAAAGATCGATAAAATTTGGAAAAAACTTGGAATTGAAGAATTTTTAAAAAGAGGTAAAGGTTTATGAAGGTAGCTATAATGAGTGATAGCCATGATTCTATTCCTAATTTACAAAAGGCTGTTGAGATCTCTATAAAAGAAAAATGTGAAAAAATTTTTCATTGTGGAGATTTAATTTCACCTTTTATGGTTCCTGTTCTTGGAAAGTTTAATAAAGAAATACATTTAATTTTAGGAAATAATCCAGGAGATATTTATCTTTTGGTACAAAAAATTTTAGAATATCCTAATATAAAACTTCACGGAGAGAATGCATTTTTAGAAATAGAAGATTATAAAATTGCTATGGTTCATTATCCTAAGATAGCTTATGCTTTAGCAAAAACCGAGGAATATGATTTTATTTTTTGTGGGCATACTCATAAATATGAAATAAAGGAAATAGGTAAATCTTTAGTTATAAATCCTGGAGAAATTTTAGGAAAAGAAGGAACACCAAGCTTCGTTATTCTTGATTTAAAAACAAGAAAGTATGAGAAAATAACTCTTTAAGGAGAAAAAGAGCTATGCGTTGGAGTAAATATTTTATTCCTACTTTAAGAGAGGACCCTTCTGAAGCTGAAGTAATAAGTCATAAACTTTTATTAAGAGCAGGCATGATAAGAAAACTTGCTTCTGGTATTTATAACTTTTTACCTTTAGGATTTAGAGCTTTGAAAAAGATAGAGAATATTGTAAGATGTGAAATGAATAAAGCTGGGGCTTTGGAAATTCTTATGCCTCTTGTTCAACCGGCAGAACTTTGGAAGGAAACCGGGCGTTGGGATGCCTATGGAAAAGAACTCCTGAGATTTAAAGATAGAAAGGAGCATGATTTTTGTTTAGGACCAACTCATGAAGAAGTAGTGACTGAAATAGTAAGAAGGGATGTAAAATCCTATAAAGAGCTTCCTCTTATTCTTTATCAAATAGCAGTAAAATTTAGAGATGAAATTCGTCCGAGATTTGGTATTATGAGAGCGAGAGAATTTATAATGAAAGATGCCTATTCATTTGATTCAGACTGGGATGGATTAGAAAGGAGTTACCAATTAATGTATGAAACTTATGAAAAGATTTTTACTAATTGCGGTTTAAAGTTTAAGGCAGTTGAAGCTCATACAGGGGCTATAGGAGGAGATGTTTCTCATGAATTTATGGTACTTGCTGAAACAGGAGAAGACATTATAGCCTTTTGTGAAAAATGTGGATATGCTTCCAATATAGAACTTACTCCTGCTATTTCTGGAGAAAAATATCCTTTAGAACCTGAAAAACCATTAGAAAAAGTTTATACTCCAGGAGTTAGAACTGCTCAAGAAGTGGCGGATTTTTTAGGCCTTCCTGTTTCTAAAATAACTAAAACTCTAATTTATATTGTTGAAGAAAAAAACGCTGTTGCAGTGTGTTTAAGAGGAGATCATGAAGTAAATGAAGTAAAACTTGAAAAATTATTTTCTGGGAAACCTTTTAGAATGGCAAATGAAGAAGAGATTAGAAAAATTGTAGGAGCAAGCCCTGGATTTATTGGACCTAAAGATTTGAAAATAAAGGTAATTGCTGATAAAGCTTTAGAAGGATATCCTAATTTTGTAATAGGAGCAAATGAAGATGAATACCATTACCTAAATGCAAACTTAGGATCAACTTTCAAACCTGATATAATAGCAGATATAAGGAAAGCTACCTTAGGAGACCTCTGTCCAAAATGTAAAGAACCTTTAAGCTTTACAAGAGGTATAGAAGTAGGCCATATTTTTAAATTGGGAACAAAATATAGTGAACCTATGAAAGCTATGTTTTTAGATAAAGACGGAAAAATGAAGCCTTTTATAATGGGATGTTATGGTATTGGTGTAAGTAGAGTACTTGCTGCAACTATTGAACAAAACCATGATGAAGATGGCATAATTTTCCCTTGGCAGATTGCACCTTTCCAAATCGCTATAGTATATTTAAAAGAAGATTTTAAAGAGAGTGCAGAAAAAATCTATAAAAATTTGTCTCAAAATTGGGATGTAATTTTGGATGATAGAGAAGAAAGGCCAGGAGTTAAATTTAAAGATATGGATCTTATAGGAATTCCTCTTCAAATTATTTTAGGAAAAAGCTATGAAAAGAATAAAGAACTTGAAGTTAAAATAAGAAAAACAGGAGAAAGAAAATATATTAAAATTGAAGAATTAGAAAATTTTGTAAGAAACTTTGAAAATGAAAAAAATTAAAATTTCAGAACTTACAAAAAGAATAAATGGTATCTTAATAGGAGAAGATTTTGAGGTAGAGGGAATTAATGCTATTCCTTTAGCTAAGGAAAGAGATTTAATTTTTGTAGATTCTCTAAAAAGGGTAGATGAAGCCCAAAAGTCAAAAGCTAAGGCAGTATTGTGTCCCGAAGGATTTGCTAAGTATTTCCCTCAAAAAACAGTTATAGAAGTAAAGAATGTGAGAGTTGCTTTTGCCAAGCTTACTGAAATTTTTAAAATAGAAATAGAACCTAAATGGGGTATAAGTAGTTATGCTTTTATAGAAGAGGAAGTAAAAATAGAGGAGCCATGTGCAATATATCCCTTAGTATATATTCAAAAAGGAGCAAAAATAGAAAAAAATGTAGTAATTTATCCTGGAGTTTTTATAGGGGCTTTTTCAGAAATCGGAGAAAATACAATCATTTATCCTAATGTAGTAATCTATCCTTATACTAAAATCGGTAAAAATTGTATAATTCATGCAGGAGTAGTGATAGGTGCAGATGGTTTTGGTTTTGCTCAAGAAGAAATGGAAGAAGGATATAAAAACATAAAAATTTATCATTTTGGAGGGGTTGAGATAGAAGATAATGTGGAAATAGGTGCTAATACAACCATTGATAAAGCAGTTTTTGGAAAAACAATTATAGGAAAGGGAACAAAAATTGATAATTTAGTACAAGTTGGACATAATGTTAGAGTAGGAAAAGAAAATATTCTTGTTTCTCATACAGCAATTGGAGGTAGTGCAGTTTTGGAAGATTATGTAATGCTTGGAGGACAAGTTGGAGTAGCACCTTATAGTAAGATTAGAAAAGGTGCAAAAGTAGCAGGTAAATCAGGTGTAACAGGAGAAATTGCACCTTACGAAGAAGTAGCAGGAATTCCTGCAATAAAAGCAGATATTTGGAAAAAAGCAGTAATTATTTTTGCAAAACTTCCTGAAATTTATAAAGAATTAAAAAAATTTATAAAATCCCAATCTTAAATAAAATCTCTTACCGCAGTAGCAACTGCTATTGCTCCTTGGGTATTTACTATTTTTGTATAATCTGGATCAAAATTATTAGAAAATTTAACCAGTTTTTTCAAATCAATTATTTGGGTATTAATTTTTAAAAACTCACTAAAGATTTCACTTATATTAGGGATGTTTGCACCTCCACCGACCAAGAATATATTTTCAATGGTTAGGTTAAATTTTCCTGTTATAAACTTGATAGTAGTTTCTAATTCTTCAAGCACTTCTTTAATATAATTTTTATAAATTTTTTTAACCTCAGGATAATTATTTCTTTCTGGATTTACTATTAAAGCTTCTGCAATATCCATATCTACTTTTAAGGTTTTAATTATATCTTTTCTTAGATTTTTTAATTCCTAAATTAAAAAGTTCCCTACTATATACAGGAGCTTCCTTCCCACAAAAAAGCAATCTAATTTTACTATCTCCCCAGTCTACAATAACTTTAGCTTTTTCTCCGTAAATTATTTCTATGAGATTGTGTAAGTTTACAAAGCTTACATCAATATTATTAGCTTGATATTCCAAAGCTTTTATAAGGTTTTCATATTGGTCAACTATTTCTTTTTTAGCTACAAGATAAAAGATTTGATAAAAATCTTTTTGGGGAATTATATAATAGCTATAATAAACATCTTCAATTTTATAAGGAATTTCATCACTTATTTTATTTTTTATTTCTTCTTCACTTGGAATATGTGGACTTTTGAAAGAATCAAAAATTACAAGTTCATAAGGAAGTGAAAGATTAACTATTTTGGTGTTATTTTTAAAAACATCTAAAATATTTTTAATATTGGAAAGTAAATATTGGAAATCGTTAATAATTCCATTTATAATAACATTTTTATAAGTTCTTCCCCGAATAAAATTAGTTAAAATAAGTTCATTTTTAACAATTTGAACCTCAGCTATTTTAATTGAATAACTTCCTAAATCAAAAGCTAATATCCCTTTTTTTCCTGATCCACTTATATCTACAATACTTTTAAATTTAGAAAAAAGTTTATTTATCATATGTTTTCCTCTTTATTTTAAATACTTTTAATTTTTGCAAAATTTATGTTAGATTTATCTATTACATTTTCAAAAGAGGAGCTAATAGTTTTTTTATAAAAACTTTCCAAATTTTTTAAAAATTCAGCCTCCATATCTAAAAGCCATTTTTTTAAATCATTTTTAGCAAGTTTTAGATAGGAATTAATTTGTTTTTTCCAGATTTTTTTAAGTCTTCTATTTTTGTTTTTCAATTTTTTAAATATATATATAGGTCCAACTAGGGAAGAAATTGCTGGAATAGCTTTTAAGGATATTGTTTCAGGTATAGCCATAGTTGCAATAATTCCTCCAGCACTCACAGCGATCCCTGGTGCTGCAGTAATAGTTTTATCTAATAAGCCTTCATCTTCTTTTATTTTAATGGGTTGAGGTTTAAAACTTCCATTTTCTGAAAAAGCCTTAGTTCTAATTTTGTCTCTAAGATTTTCTTTAAAAAATTCATATTGCTGATCAAGATGCATACTTTTAATTTTTTCTAATACCTCCTTCATAAGATAATTTAAAAGGGTATCAAGCAAGATCTCAGCTTTTTCTTTTAAAAGTTTACGAGGATAATACTTTGCAAATTCTTTTAAAAAATAGATGTCAAGATCTTTATCTAAAATAAAAAATACTTCGCTTTTAATAATTTCAATTTCTTTAGAAATATCTTCTTCTAATTTCTTTTCTATTTGTTTAAGAGTTTTAGGTTCTATCATTATGATAACCTTTTTATAAATTCTTCTATTATTTTTACCTCTTTTTCAATTAAGGCAATCTTTCTTTCAAGCATAAGAATTTCATAATCAATTCTTTCAATTGTTTTCAATTCATTTTTAAGATTTTCCAAATAGATTCTTTTTTCTTCTAATAATTTACCTATACTTTTTTTATAAAAATCAAAGGCTTTGTAAAATTGATCTCTTAACTCTTCAATTACATCAACAAAGGATTCTATAAGGTTATTTTTAAAAGTTTTAAAAAATGCTTCTTCGTCTATAAACTCTCTTATTCCTACTACCACCTTTTTTGTTCTACTTGATTTTAACCATTTCCAGGGTTTTAAAAAATTCCAATTTTCTGCAATACTTTCTACAACTTCTTTTGTAATTTCTTCTCTCTTAGCTACTGCTTTTCTACAGTTTTCTTCTATAGCAGAAAAATCAATTTTGGGAATTTGAATGTTATATTCTTCTCTAAATTGTTCACCTATTTGTTCAAGTTTCTCTTTAAAAAACTTGCTTATATTTTCAATATTTTCTTGAACAATTATATTAAGATCGTTTTCTGCGTCCCTATAATATTTTCTTAATTCTTCTATATCGGTTGATTTTATGAACTTATCGTAATAATTTAATTTTAACTGATCAAGAGAATTTTCTATAGGAGAATGGACTCCTATAAAAATGGTTGCTGCTTCTTCTAAAACAAAATAACAATATGTTTCAAGTTTTTTAAGACCTTTCTGTCTTTTTTCAATTTCTGCTAAAAATTCTTCTCTATCCTTTTTTTGACTTTCTAATAAACGAATAGTTTCTTGATGAGTATTAATTTGTTCTTTATATCCTTCTCTAAGTAATTCTAAAATATTTATTAATTCTGAAAAAGGAGCAGAAAGTAAAAAATTTTCAAGAACTGGTATTAAATTTTCAAATCCTGAATATTTAATAAATGCCTCTTTATCATCTAAACCCTCTTCCTCAGCAAGATCCTTAAAATAAACAATCCACTTTCTTTTTTGCCTTTGTTCTTTTTTTATTTCTTCAAGAGTTTTTCCTTTTTCTAAATCTTCATAGATCAGTTTTAATATACTGTCAACTGCAAAAATTCTGTCAGAAGAAATGAAAGAGCTATAAATACGTTTAGCCTCTTCTAAAAGTCTATCTTTTTCTTCAAAAAATACTGCAGAGTGAGTTAATATTAAGAATAAGTTTTCTTTACTTTTGTTGGTTATTACTGAGGAGATAAATCTTTTAAAAGATTCTGATTCTATAGGTTTAATAGGATGAATAAACAAAATGGCATTAGCTCTATCCAAGAAAGAAAAGGAAATATCATGAACTCCTCCTACAGCATTAACCCCAGGCATATCAACTAACCTTATTTCATCAAATTCCCAAGGGAAGGGATAACCTAATTCTATTTTTATAGGGATATTATCTCGAGATCTTGAAAAGGCATAATTTTCCAATTTATATTTTAATTCTTTAAGATTTTCAATTCCTGATTTTTCTTCCAAATATTTTATAAATTCATTATCTATTGTGTTTATTTCGCCATTTTCAAGAATATAAAGATCAATTAAATTAACAGGAATATCTCTATATTCTTCAGGAATAGCTGCTATTTCTTTTAATTTTTCTTTTAAAACCTCTTTTGGGCTATCTTCAAGAATTTCTATTTTTCCAGAAGCATAAGTTACCTTTAAATAAGGTCTTTTAGAATAAAAAATTTCAATTAATGCATTAGTAGCTTGTAAAACGTCAGTAGGAAGGATTTCTTCTTTTATTAAACTGTTAATAAAAGTAGATTTTCCTGCTTTTACTTCCCCTGCAACAGCTATAAGAAATTGATTATTTTTAAGATTTTCTATTCTGTTTTCTAAACTTTTTATATCAATTCCATCATTTAATTCACCTCTTAGATTTTTGTAATTTTCGAAAAGCTCAAAAATTTGTTGTTTATAAATTTTATAATCACTCAGTTTAAAGGTTAACTTCTTAATATTCTGCTCTAAAAACATTTTTAACCTTTATTTAGAATAATATTCTAAATATTTATCCTTTAAATCTTCTAAATATAATTTTAATCTCCTACTTATAGTTTTTAGCTGTTGAAATAGTTTTTCTACTTTTAAAAAATCTTCCATATTATAAGCAATTATTAATTCCTTTCCTATATTATGAAGGGTTTTGTAAGTTTCTTCAAACTCTCTAAAATCAAAATCTTTAACCAATTGTTTAAATTTTTCACCTTCTTCACTATAGTACCATTTACCAATGGGGAAAGCTTGATAATCACCCCATCTTTCTGGATCGAGCCTATCAATTCCTTTAATGTGAGCCTGCAAGCGGAGTATATAACGATCAACATCCTTTTCGAAAAGATCAAAGAGAATTTCTTCCATTTTTCTTGTTTTAACAGTAGTTGCTATAGTTTTCATATAAGAAGAAATGAGTAAAGTTTCGTAAGTGTTTTCACTTATTTTATCCATTAATTGGCTAATTTCTGAAGATACTTGGTTTATTTCTTCAAAAGCTTTATTAATTGTTTCAGAGGTTTTTACTCCCTTCTCAATATTTGTAGCTATATCTAAGGCTAAATTATTTATTTTATCACCTAAATTAAAAACTTCAGCTAAAATTTCTTTTAATTGAGGATCATTAGTAATTTCTTGCCCTTTTTCAACCTCGCTTTTTATCTCTTTAGCAATATTATTAATATTACTTGTAAGTCTTGAAATTTCACCTATAGTTAATCCAAAATCATCTACTACAATAGAGGTCTGTGCCACTTTCAAATTTTGAAATTTTATTTTTTCATTTACACTATCTACTAATTTAAATATTTCGTCAACTTGTTCAACTAATTTAGTAGAATAATCAAGAGTTTTAGAAGAAAAGTTTCTCATATACTCTAAAACTTTGTCCATGCTTTTTGCAATTTTTCCTACAAGGTCTTCCCTATCTTTTATTTTTTCTTCAACAGATAAAGTTAAATCTCCTTCTGCCATTTTATTTAATATATCTGTTATTTTTTCTAAAGGTTTATGAGCTATATACATATAAGTGAAGTATACTAAAACAGAAGCAGTAATAATTCCTCCTAAGCCTAAAAAAATATAAAGAGGAATAATAAGTTTAAGTTCTTTTATTATATAATCTATAGGTAAAGTAATACTAACAGCCCCTATAACTTCATTTTCAGAAACATTATAATGGCATCTTAAACATTCAGCTTGTGCTTTTACTGGGTAAATTCCTTTTAATTTTTCCTTTTCTAAATCAACAAAAATCTTTTCCACTCCTTCTGAAAGAACCTTTGCTTCCTCTTTGTCCATGGCATAATACTCAGGGCTTTCTTTTCCAAAGAGTTCATCTATTTTTGGAGTTCTTATTATTCTTATATCTTTTTGCTTTTTTAAGAATTCTTCTCTTATAATTTTATAATTACCAATTGGATTTCCTTCCATTTTTTCAATTAGAGCTCCGTGTTTTATTAGAGTATCATTAATAAGGTTAAATTGATTTTTCAGAATTATATTTTTAGCATGATTAATTCCTACATAATAGGCCATAAAAGAAGTAACTACAATGGTGAGAACAATTAAAATAATAAAGCATATAACAATTATAGGAACTATTTTTTGATGAAGTTCTAAGGTTTTGTTTAATTTTCTAAACCAGCTTCTTAATCCCATTTTTTAAAAACCCTCCTTTCTATTTTTTAATTTTAGTCTCTAAAAAGGGGCCATATTTTTTATCCATAGTTAGTATATGATTTAACCACCAATTTTTTAAAAATTTAAGAATCTCCAAAAAATTAATCTCTTCTTGTGGATTTTGTAAAAATTTTTTAATCTCTTCTTTAAATTTCTTATGCTCCTCTTTATGTATATGAGCTTCTGGATATGCATATTTTTCCATTAGTTCTTCTTCTAAAGCAAAATGCTTTTCAAAGTAGTTTATTAAAGATTCGAAAGCTTCTTTTAAAGCTTTTTTGTCAACATTTAGTCTTATAGCATCATAAATAGCATTAAACATATTAATAAGTTTTTTATGTTGTATATCACATTCAGGTATTCCTGTAGCTAAACTTTCGTCCCATTTAAAAAAACTCATTAGTACTCACCTATACAAAAATATTATCAATAACATTATAATTATGTCAAGAGAATTTTTTTAATTCTATTCGGAAAAATGTAAGTTTTAATAAAATTTTAAAATTTATATTGGATTGACAATTTTTTAAGATGGTATAATTTTTAAAAAAGTTTTTAAATTGCCCCCATCGTCTAGTGGACTAGGATACTGGCCTCTCACGCCAGAGACACGGGTTCGAATCCCGTTGGGGGCGCTACTTAAGCTATTAAATGTATCTTCTTTTTAAGAAATTTAAGAAAGATGAAATTTTAATTATCTTTCTGTTAACTTTTATATACTTTAATTCATATGGAAAAGATTTTATTAAACTTCCTCCCCCTTGTTATAAAGGTAATGTAACATTAGAAGAAACTTTAAAAGAAAGAAGGTCAGTTAGAGAATTTTCTTCTCAGCCACTTAATTTACAGGAAATTTCTCAGCTTTTATGGGCTATGCAAGGTATTACTAATTCTTTAGGTGGTAGAACTGCTCCTTCTGCAGGTGCTTTGTATCCTTTGGAAATATATTTGGTGGTTGGTAATGTGAAAGATCTTCCCATAGGAGTTTATAAATATGAACCTTTTAAACACAGACTTATAAAAATTAAAGAAGGAGATAAAAGAGAAGAACTTTCTTATGCAGCCTTAGGTCAGCCATGGGTTAAAAAAGCAGCAGTTGATTTTGTTATTGCAGCAGTTTATGAGAGAACCACAAGAAAATACGGAGAAAGAGGTATAAGATATGTTCATATTGAAGTGGGACATTCTGCTCAAAATTTACTTTTACAAGCAACAGCACTTGGAATCGGAGCTGTTACAGTGGGTGCTTTCTATGATAGTGAAGTAAAGAAAGTCGTTGGACTAAAAAATGAGGAACAGCCTCTTTATATTATTCCAGTAGGGAAAAAGAAATAAATATAATTGCAGGAGGTAGCTTATGAAAAGAAATTTTATTTTTACAATTTTTATTAGCTTTTTTGTTAGCGTTATTTTAGGATATTCTCAAGAAAAGATTAAAATTGCCAACGAAGAATGGATACTTTTAAATACTAATGCAAAAGAGGAAAAGCTTTTTTATTCTCCGAGTAGTATTAAAAAGATTACAAAAGATAAAATAAGAGTAAATATTTTATATTATCCTTCTTCAGAAATAATAAATAGATGTAAGAATTACTGGATACAGTGGTT
>Ga0065718_1024962_pt1 | contig 22959 bp, 23 predicted proteins | sample GBSCel77sediment_2_FD_59105 | JGI IMG/M metagenome (GOLD analysis project Ga0065718, IMG submission 59105) | Hot spring sediment microbial communities from Great Boiling Spring, Nevada - cellulolytic enrichment CS 77C v3 (version 3) | ecosystem: Environmental > Aquatic > Thermal springs > Hot...
GAATTCATAGGAGCAATCTTTTTAAGTCTCCTGAATGCTTCATCCAAGTCTTCAACAACCTTGTTAACACCAGCTACAATTATTACTTTTTTTGGACCAAAAATCATAGCAGATACTCTGTTACCTGAACAGTCCACATTTACAAGCTCTCCATTTTTAGTAATTGCATTGGTAGATGTGACAAGAACATCTGCTAAAAGCGACTGACGCATAAGTTCAATTCTCTCTTCAGCTGTCATTTGTTTGTACCTATCAAAAAGCTTATATGGACCATTTCTGAATATTTCTATTAAACCCAACTCTTCTATTGTAACAGAACCCCCGAGGGCTATGCTTGAACCCTCGGGGATCAATTCCAGAACTTTTTTTCTTGCATCTTCTAACGTCGGTGCATAAAAAGCATTGTATTTTCTTCTATTAAGTCTTTCTACAATGTCCTTTGCGATAAGTTCATTTTGCCATACTTTATACTGGTTCATATCAAAAACCCCAAAAAACATTTTCACCTTGCAAGCCAGCCACCATCAACATTCAAGATACAACCATTGACATATTCTGATGCATCAGAAGCCAAAAATACAACAGCACCCTGCAAATCTTCCGGTGTTCCCCAGCGACCTGCCGGAATTCTTGAAAGTATCTCAGCGCTTCTGACAGGATCTTCACGAAGCTGCTGAGTATTGTTTGTTGCCATATAACCCGGTGCAATTGCATTGACGTTTATATTGTACTTTGCCCACTCATTTGCAAGTGCTTTAGTGAGACCTGCAACACCGCTTTTGCTTGCTGTGTACGATGGAACTCTAATTCCACCCTGGAACGAAAGCATGGATGCGATATTTATTATTTTTCCACCTGTTCCTTGCTTGATGAACTGTCTTGCTGCCGCCTGGCAGAAGAAGAACACTGTCTTTAAATTAATAGCAATAACATCGTCCCAGTCTTTTTCTGTAAAGTCAATTGCATCGCATCTTCTGATTATTCCTGCATTGTTCACTAAAATGTCAAGCTTGCCAAACTCCTGAATTGTCTTTTCTATAATCATGTTAATCGGTTCGATTGTCATTAAGTTTGCCTGAATCTCCAAAAACCTTCTTCCAATTGACTCTATTTTCTGTTTTGTCTCTGTACATGGGACATAATCAACACCAACAATATCAGCTCCAGCCTCGGCTAAGGCAATTGCCATTCCCTGGCCCAAACCTGTGGAAGCACCTGTTACAATTGCAACTTTCCCATCAAGTTTGAATTTGTCAAGTATCATTTTAAATACACCTCCGTAATTTTTTATTTTTGTTATTTGAGTTCCTTCATTGGCACAGGTTCAACATCAGAATATGACTGGTTTTCTCCAGCCATTGCCCAGATGAATGTATAGTTTTTAGTTCCAACACCCGAGTGTATCGACCAGCTCGGGCTGATTACCGCCTGTTCATTTCTCACAATAATATGTCTTGTCTCCTGCGGCTCTCCCATCAGGTGTAAAACAAACGCATCTTCTGGCATGTCAAAATAGAAGTATACTTCCATTCTCCTGTCATGCAAATGGCAGGGCATTGTGTTCCATACATTGTTGGGGTCTAAGATTGTCATTCCCATTACAAGCTGGCAACTTTTTACCCCGTCTGGATGGATGTATTTATATATTGTCCTTTCATTTGACTCTGAAAGCGAACCAAGATGAATTGCCTCAGTTTGCTTGATATCAATCTTCTCTGTTGGATACTGCTTGTGAGCGGGTGTTGAAACAAAGTAGAATTTTCCTGGATTTGAAGGATCATCGCTTCCAAATTCAAGCTTTTTGGTCGACATCCCAACATAAAGCCCATCTCGTTTGTCAAGTTCAAACTTTTGACCATCTGCAACAACATACCCTTTGCTGCCTATATTGATTATCCCAATCTCTCTTCTTTCAAGAAAATACTGAGCACCAATCTCTTTGCCATCTTCCAAAACCAAAACTTCTGTTGTTGGCACAGCACCGCCAACAATTACTCTATCAACATGAGTGTAGACCATGTTGATTTTTCCATATTCAAACAAGTTTTCAATCAAAAACTCTTTTCTTATCTCCTCTGTCGTAAGAGTTTTGAACTGGCTTGGATGCATTGCAAACCGAACTTCCATTTTAAGAATACCCTCCCTTGTTTTATCTTTTCATCATACCTGAGCTGTCTTGCGAAAGCGCCTGTTTTATTTCATCCTCAGTCACAATCAAACTGTCGCCTTCAACTGTATGTTTTAGAGCGCACATGTATGTTGCAACCTCAAGCATCTTATCGCTTTCAAGTCCTCTTAAAATTCCGTAAAGCACACCTGCTGTGAAAGCATCTCCGCCGCCAACCCTGTCGACAACTTCTATCTCGCGCTTTTTCGAAAATACAATGTTGCCATTTTCATCTTTTGTATAGGCAAAAAAGATGTTTTTGGAAGCTGATATACTCCTTCTTGCAGCAAGAATTATTCTCTCTAAGTTTTGGTACTTTGTTTGCAACCTTTCAAACAAAACCTTTTGACCATCTGGAGTAAGGTCAATGCCCTCAAAATATTTTTCTTCCATATCAATCTTTAAAACTTTTCTCACATGCTCTTCGTTTGTAATTAAAATGTCCACATACGGCATAAGATCTGAAATCACTTCATTTGCTCTTTCATAGCTCCACAGTTTTGACCTATAATTGATGTCAAACGCCACCTTTGCACCTGCATTTTTTGCTGTCTTGAAAGCCACTTTTAGCTCGTCCAGCACATTTTGTGATAAAGCAGCAGTGATTCCTGTTGAGAAAAATATCCTGGTCTTTTTCAAAATATCTTCCCAGTCGATATCCCCAGGCTGTATCTCATTTATGGCAGAATCTGCCCTGTCGTACACAACAGAAGATGCTCTCTGCCCCACGCCTTTTTCAAGAAAGTAAATTCCAAGCCTTTTACCTTTTCTTTTTATATAGCTTGTATCAACTCCATATCTTCTCAAAAAGTTTACAGTAGCATCACCAATAGGGTTTTGCGGAATGAGTGTAACATAGCTTGTCTTTACCCCAATGTTCGAAGAAGCAACAACAACGTTTGCTTCAGCCCCGCCAAAATTGATCTCAAAACTTGTCGCCTGTAAAATCCTCTGATACCCGGGCGGTGAAAGCCTCAGCATTATCTCACCAAAGCTTGTTACCTCAAACATCACTCTATACCTTCCCCTTTGCCATCTTTATTTTTTCAACAAACTGTCTGCATACTTCTTCTACTTTGCTAAAGTCTTCACCCTTTGCATACTTTGTTATATTACTGCCAACACCTACAGCAAAAGCACCAGCTTTTATCCACTCATCAACATTGTCAAGATCAACCCCACCTGTTGGCATAAGTCTTGCCTGTGGGATTGGTCCTTTGTATGCTTTTATAATCTTCGGTCCAAAAAGCTCTCCAGGGAAAATCTTTATAACATCTGCACCACATTCAAGTGCTTCCACAACCTCTTTTATTGTCATAGCACCGGGCATTGAAGCTATCCTATACCTGTTACAAAGTTTTACCATTTCAGGATTGAGGTATGGACTTACAACAAACTTTGCACCGGCTAAAATGGCAATTCGTGCTGTTTCGCTGTCAAGAACTGTACCTGCTCCTATTATAATCTCATCTTCCTTGTACATGCTTGTAAGATACTTTATTATCTCGTCAGCGCCGGGCACGGTAAAGGTTATCTCAATTGCGCTGGCACCACCTTTTATACATGCCTCTGTAATCTTGAGAGCCTTCTCTTTCGATTCTGCACGAACAACAACAACAAGCCCATTGTCATTTATCTTTTGCAGAACCTGTTCCTTTTCCATCCTCTTGCCTCTCCTTTCCCTGATAATCTTCTTTATCCTCGACATACCCAAGCCTGCGAGAAATCTTCTTTGCAGTCTCAACAACCTTTTGAGCTATTTCTTCATCTTTGTGAGGTGGCAGTACACTGGTCGGCGCTGAAATGCTAATAGCAGCAATCATCTCGCCTCTGTAGTCATATATGGGTGCTGCGATACACCTCACACCTTCTTGCAACTCTTCATTGTCAACTGCAAAGCCTCTATTTCGAACAAATCTTATCTCATGCATAAGCTTTTCTACATCGGTTATGGTGTTTTGTGTATATGGCTGCAGAGAAATTGTAGATAGCATCTTTTCAACTTCTTCATCTGAAAACTTGCTAAGCATCACCTTCCCAAGAGCTGTGCAGTATGCAGGGACTCTTTTGCCAATTGAGGAGTAAAGCCTTATTGAGTTTACCTGTTCAATCTTGTCAATGTACACAACATCAGTACCGTCAAGAATTGCCAGGTGCACAGTGACATTTAACATGGCCACAAGCTCACGCAAAAACGGATGTGCTTCGGTTTTGAGTTCAATGTTGTTAAGATAAAGGCTTGAAATTTCAACAAACTTTACGCCAAGCCTGTAGCGCAGGGTCTGAGGATCTTTATGAACATACCCTCTGCTAAGCAGTGTCTGCAAAATCCTGTGGACAGTGGTCTTGTGAAGAGAAAGTTTTTGGGAAAGTTCACTGATTGAAAGCCCTTTTGGCTCAACAGCCAAAGCTTCGATTATCTCAAACGCCCTTTCAATTGACTGAACAGAATTTTGCGACATATCAGTCTCTCCTGTTTCATATTATGAAACGCTGTTTCGTATTGTTCACAAAAATATTATAGCACTCTCTTCTGCTTTTTAAAATAATCGATTTTGCTAATTTAAATGCTCCCTGCGGGACAAGTCACTTCCCGCAGGGAAATATTTACCAAAAGGAGATGCTTTATTACTTCTTGTTTAAAACCTCTTTATTGACAAGTGTTCTTGGAACTCTTCCCTCAATGAAATCTACTATATTGTTTGCTGCAAGCATTGCCATGTCAAGTCTTGACTCTTCTGTTGCAGATCCAATGTGAGGAAGCATTACAACATTGTCAAGTTCAGCCAGTTCTGGCTCAAACTCGGGTTCTCTCTCATACACGTCAAGCCCTGCCGCAAAAATCTTCTTTTCTTTTAGTGCTTTGACAAGCGCCTTTTCATCTACAATTGGTCCGCGCGCTGTGTTAATTAAGATTGCCGACGGTTTCATGAGAGAAAATTCTCTTTCGCCAATTAAATGCCTTGTTTGTGGTGTGAGCGGCACATGGATTGATATAAAATCAGCTTCTTTCAAAAGTTCATCCAGTGGCACAAATTGAGCACCCATCTCTTTTTCAAAATTTTCTTTTCTCTCAAAATCATAGTACAAAATCTTCATGTTAAATCCTTTTGACATTCTTGCAAAAGCCTGGCCAATCCTGCCAGCACCAATTACACCAAGAGTTTTACCTGTCACGCCCTTGCCCAAAAAGAGCATCGGACCCCAGCCTTTGTAGTGTCCACCTCTCATAAATTTATCAGCTTCAACTATTCTTCTTGCTGCTGCAAACAAAAGTGCCCATGCAAGCTCAGCCGTTGCGTTTGTCAGAACGTCTGGCGTGTTTGTTACATAAACACCTCTTCTTGTTGCCTCTTCAACATCTATGTTATCGTAACCAACTGCATAGTTTGCAACAATCTTGACATTTGGTGCATGGTCAAAAAACTCACTGTCAACTTTGTCAACAAGCTGGGTCAAAACCGCGTCCTTGTCAGCTATTGCTTTCAAAAGCTCTTCTCTTGTCATTGGTCTGTCGTGTGGATTTACTTCAACCTCACCGTACTTTTTCAAAAGTTCAATCGCCGGTTCCATTATTCTTCTTGTCACAAGTATCTTCATATCAACTTCTCCCTCCTGAAAGTATTCATCAATTTATTTTCAAAAACTTTACAATCTTGCCCATGCTTCATTCAATACTCTCTTTGAGCTTGCAAGAACAATTTTTGGATCCTGCTCTGCCATAGGTGTTACCTCAAAACTCAAAATAGGTCTCTTGTCCGGATCCATAAATCCAATCTCCTTTAATACTCTCAAAAATTCTATGAGCTCCTCAACATCATTTTCTCCGCCTTCAATTCCGAACATGGGATGCTTGTCGCCGTATGCAGGATGGTTAGGATCTTTTACAACTGCATTTCCTATATGAACATGTGTAAGATAATCTTTTACTGGCAAGAGTGCTTGCTCTGCTGTCTCTCTTGTGAGCGGCAAATGGCTCAGGTCAACAATCAAACCAAAGTTGTCATATTCTTTTTTAATCCTCTCTGCAAATCTTGCTGCTAAATCTGCAGGTCCAATCAAGCTCTTCTTGTCAATGTCAAAGTCAAACACCTCAAGCTCAATCATGAAATTACCTTTCGATTTTGCATAATCACAGAGCTGCAAAGTAGTGTCAACCAGAGCCTCAAATGCCTCTTCTTTTTTTGCTTCATCATATTGCCTTGATAAAAAGCCAAGTCCTTGAGCCCCAAGCTCAATCGCCTCATCTATTCTCTCTTTCAAAAAGTTTATTACCTGTTTTCTCTTCTCCGGGTCTAAATCGTTTGGATTTTGCCCTGTTCTGAGAAGAGTTGGCTGTGCACCATATGCAACTGCTATATGTGCGTCCTTCAACATTTTTGCTACTCTTTTTCTTACCTCCGGGTCTTTTACCCATGTGATTTCAACTGCATCAAAGTAATCATCTTCAAGAATTATTTTCAAAGTCTCTTCAATTGGTCCTTCTCCACCAATTACCTCAGGAAACGACATAAAATGAATTGTTCCCACTTTGAAATACTTTTTAATTGGTTCGTTCATTTTTTACACCTCCACAGATTTTTATCTATATAATGTCATAACTCCCAAAGATTTTGAGTTTCTTAATGGTTTCAAACTTTACAATCTCTCTGATTTTTTCAAATATCGCAGGGGTCAAATCTTCTGTTTGTTTCATAAATTCCGGAAGTTGATTGTTTATAGCAATTGTCAAATCTGTAAATATATTTATCTTATTTATACCATATTCTATACATTTTTTAAAATCATCGTCAGAAAGACCAGACCCACCATGAAGCACAAGATAACAGTCAACCCTTTTTCTTATTTCAGAAAGCCTCTCAAAATCAAGCCGCGGCTCACCTTTATAAACCCCATGCACAGTACCAATCGCAACAGCCAAAGCATCAACATTTGTCTGCGCAGCAAAAATCTCTGCTTCTTCAGGTTTTGTGTAAAACTCTGGATTCTTAAAATCCCAGTCACCTCTGCCCACAACTCCAAGCTCGCCTTCAACACTAACACCAACAGAGTGTGCTATCTCAACAATTTCTCTGGTTTTTTTTATATTTTCTTCAAACGGCAAGCTTGAACCATCAAACATAACAGATGTAAACCCAGCCTTTATTGCTCTGATAATATTTTTCAGACTTTTTGCATGGTCAAGATGAACACATACCGGAACAGATGCCCTTTTTGCAAGAAAAATCATAACTTCCGCAATCATCTCAAAATCAATCCTGTCAACAAACCTGTCAGCAACACCGATAATAATTGGACACCTGAGCTGCTCTGCAGCATCAATCAGTCCTTCATAAAAATCGGCAGAAAGCCCGTTGAACATCCCCACACCAAACTTTTTTACCTTTGTATAGCTCAACACCTCATTTAGATTTACAAGCAAAATAAAGACCTCCTAACCATCAATATTGAGAAAGCTTTGTATAAAGGTGAGAAACCGAGTTGTAAAGCTGATTGTAAATTTCATACATTCTGTTATAAACCTCATGGTTTTCAGTATCTGGCTGGTATTCAAAAAGTACTTCTCTTTTTTCCTCAATCAAGCTATCTCTTGCACCAACTGCATATGACGCAAGAATCATCGCACCTTTTGATGCCGCCTCCTGTACCTTTTCAACAACAACTTTTTTGCCCAGAACATCGGCTTTAATTCTGCTCCATACTCTGCTCTTTGCTCCACCCCCCATAGAAACTATACTTTCAGCCTTAAGACCCATAGACTCTAAAATTTCTATGCACGCCCTTATTTCATACGAAATCCCTTCAAGTACAGCCCTTGCAATATCAGCTCTTGAGTGCGTTAGCGTCAGTCCGAACAAAACTCCTTTTGCATCAGGGTTCCACCTTGTTGCACGGCTGCCCATGAAAAACGGTAAAAGTACAATGCCATTTGCACCCGGGTTTGAACTTTCTGCCTCATTGTCAATCAATCCATAAACGTTCTCACCTTTTTCCTTCTCGCCCCTGTAAAAGTTGTCCCTTACCCATCTTAAAATTGTGCCGCTTGTTGTTATACCCTGCTCAATTAGATAATGGTCCCTTATTACATGGCAGGAACATACAACCCTCGGGTCAAGATTTTCTGGCACTTTATTAGATGACATCGAAACATTTGTTGCAGTCCCTGTGGACTCCATAACACGGCTTCCTACAATACCTGCTCCTAATGCTTCTGAGGGCCTATCTCCACCACCGCTTACAACTGGTATTCCGCTTTTGAGTCCCAGAATTTTTGCAACATCTTCTTTTAAATACCCTATGACTTCATCTGCATAGCAAAGTCTCGGAAATTGAGAAGTTTTTACCCCCACAAACTCAAATATATCTTCCCACCACTGTCTTTTGTTTATATCAAACATCATTGTTCTGCTTGCCAGCGAATGGTCGGTTGCAGCCTCACCTGTTAACATGTATCCTATAAACTCTTTTGGCTGCAGGAAAACATGAGTTTTTTGCAAAATCTCTGGCTGATGTTTTTTGAGCCACAAAAGCTTTGTTGCGGTGAATGTAGAGTCTGGAATCAAACCTGTTATTTTATGTATCGTCTCTTTTCCAAGCTGCCGCGAAATTTCTTCTGCCTCAGCTCTTGAACGTCTGTCCATCCACGAGATAGCTCTTGATAAAACATTTCCCTCCCTGTCAAGTGGAACAACCGTCTCCCTTTGAGATGATAGCCCAATTGCCAAAATACCTTCTGCTCCTGCTGCTTGCACAACTTCCCTGATACCTTCTACCGCTTCCTTCCACCAATCAAGCGGGTCCTGTTCAGCCCACTCAATCTGTGGTGTATATGTAGGATATTCCCTGTTTGATTTTGCAAGGATATTGCCTTCAAGGTCAAAAAGTATCACCTTGCAGGCAGTGGTTCCAATATCTATTGTTAAAATCTTTTCCATTAAAGGTTTGCCCCTTTCAACAAAAATCTCTTCTTGGCTATTTAAAAAGTCATACCACAGTTATCTTCACACCCTTTTGTCTGAAACTCTCCAGAAGCTCACTACTTATCTCGCCCGCTGTGATAATTTCAGACACTTTACTGAGGGTTGCAAACGAAACCATGGCATTTTTCTTGAACTTGCTGCTGTCTGCAACAACTATGACCTCTTTGCTGCTGTCTATCATTGCTCTTTTTACCTCTGCTTCAAACACATCAGAGGTTGTAAGACCCTTTTCAAGAGAAATGCCGCTTGTTCCTATAAAAGCTATGTCAGCACTAAATTGTAAAAACGCTTTTTGTGCTTCAGGACCAACTGTTGAAAAATTGGAATTTTTAACTTTACCACCAATTAAAAATAAGTTGATACTGTTATTTGTTATAAGTTCATTCACTATATTTATGCCATTGGTTATAACAGTTATGTGCTGAAAACTCTTAAGTTTTCTTGCTATCTGTTGCGTGGTTGTCCCTGTATCCAAAATTACAACCATACCCTCTTTAATTCTATTTATTGCCTCAAACGCAATTCTTTCTTTTTCCTGTATAAACTCTTTTGAACGCTGGGAAATGGGCGGAACTATTGATACCCCTTCTTTTAAAATAGCTCCTCCATAGTTTTTTTCAATTATACCTTCTTGCTCCAGTTTCTTTAAATCTCTTCTTATTGTCTCATCAGATACATTGAAAATGTTGCAAAGCTCTGTGACAGTCACACTCTTTTTTTCCATCAATATCTCTTTAATTTTTTGTCTGCGCGTTGCTGAAAGCATCTTTCACATCACCTTTTTATATGTGGATTTGTGTGTCAACTTAATAATATTCTACTCAATTTTTTGAGGATTTGCAATATGAAATTCAAAATAATTACACAAGATTGGTCAAATATTTTTAAAGGTGAAAATAAAAAAAGCAGGCAGTTGCCTGCTCCTACTTTTTAATACTGTGTACGCTATATTTCTACTTTCCACTCTTTTAAAACATTTTCCTTTGTATACTTCTCAGCTTCTTTTTCATCAAGTTGAGGTCTTTTGGGATTTTGTTTGCAACTACCCGGACCAAAATTTCTGTATTCGAAAAATCTCTCATTTTCAGGGCAAAAGCCGTGCATCTCGCACCATCCATCGGGATGAATGTGCTCATCCAAATAGCATTCCTTAAACACAACATTTGCCCACCTTTGAGGATCAGAAGATGGATGCCATGGTCTTCCAAGGTAGACACACTCTTTTTCTCTTATATTAGATATAAGCTTGCACCTTATAAACAAGAACCCAAAATTGCTGTCTGGTTTTGTACTTGCTGCTGTAATATACCCTTTTATTTTTCTGTCTTCCCTGTCAAGCGAACATATCACACATTCCTCGAAAACAGCTGTTGCTGCACCAAAAATGAAATCCACATCTCCCTCTATGTAGCATTTATAATAATACTGTCTCCCAAAATCAGCATAGAGAGTGTCCTGGGTGCTTTTAAAAGCGCAGTTGAAAAACATTATCCTGTCAGCTAATACCTTTACAGCAACAGCCTGTCTGTGCTCAATAGGAATATTTCTATCAAAACTATTCTCAAAAGTGATATTTTCAACAACAAAGTCCTCTCCAGATATTGTAAATGTAGCAGTGTTTGAAGTAGATAAAATCCCCCTGCTTTCTCCTGGAAGTCCTGCTGCCAGAGAATAAGTCACAATGGTTTTGGTTTTGTCCTCACCAATTAGCATTACCTTTGAGGAATCAAGATTTACTTTTTCTCTATAAATTCCATTTCTTATAAATACAGCTTTATATGAAGAGTTTTCTTTTTTAAGGATTTCAACCAGGCTTTTTAAACTTTTGCAAAAAACTATGCCACCTGCAACATCTTTGTCAAACCCGGCATAGTTTTGGTCAACTATTGCAAATGGTTTTTCAAGATATCTTATACTTTTGTTCAAAACATACTTGTTCCCCTCAAAATTTTCACCTTCAATCTGCAATACGTTTTTTCCGCTATTTAGCTCAAAAATTGTGTCCAGAATCTCATCTTCTCTGAGAAATCTTTCTACCAACAGTTCTTTGTTGAGCGACATCTTCACAAAAATATTTTCATCTGCCCTGACCGAAACCTTCATATATCTAGACAAAGTAGCATCAGGAAGGTAGTTCTTTACTGTAAACAATGTCTTTCTCACCTCAGCATTTTTTATTTATTTAGATTCTATGGGTTTTCTTTTATGTTTTTCAAGGTCAAAAAATTAAGGAAAAGAAACTTTTATTTAGCTTTTGTAAAGTTTCTAAAAAAGTGTACAAAATAAAAAAGACTGTCGCACATTTTTGACAGTCTTGCTCTCAAACTTAATGTTATTTTCAAACATAACAATCTTCTTCTTTCTTGAGCCTTCTTACAGCCACGATTTTGTTCCCTTTCTGGTTCTGCTTGACCTTTTCACACAGAGAAGCAACTATCATAAGTCCGCGCCCAAATTCATATAAATCTTCTATCTCGTCCTTTTCATCATATGGAGTGTATTCATTGAACACCCTTCCTATATCAAACCCTTCTCCTTCGTCCTCCACAACAATGTAACTGAGTTTTTTGTCTACTATTCCAACCTTCACTTTTACAGATTTTGAACTGTCTCCTTTATTGCCATGGACAACAGCATTTATTAAAAGTTCATTTACTATGAGTTTGAACTCTAGAAGCTCATCTGTTGATATGTTAGTTTCTCTTGTTAAAAACGATAATATTTCTTTTTCTACTACCTTAACCAGCTGGAGATTACTTGTAAACACAAGCTGTAAAAATTTGTTCTCCATTTCCTCCACGCAACCTTCTTTCCTCAATTTTAGTAATATCCATCCTGCAAAAATAACACAACTAATTCCTATTTTGTACTTGAAAAATCTCTTCTATTTGATATATACCCTCAAATCCTCTACTTTACACACCCAAGTATTAAAACTTACCTATTTAGAAAGCTTATCTTCTCTTTTCTTCAAAGAACCTTTTTAAAAGAAGTCTGCACTCATCTTCACATATTCCTCCTATTACTTCTACCTTATGATTTAAAAAAGGATGTTGTGAAAGGTTAAAGCAAGACTCAGCAGCACCCATCTTAAAATCCCTTGCACCAAAGTAAAGCCTCTTTACTTTACTTAAAACTATTGCACTCATACACATTGGACACGGCTCTTTTGTCACAAACATCTCGCAACTTCTCAGGTCTTTTGTAGAAAGCTTTGATGTGGCATCAATTATGGCAAGAATCTCTGCGTGGTAAATAGCCTTTTTACTCTCATTTCTCTTAATGCTAATAATTTTCCCATCCTTTACAACAGCTGCAGCAACCGGAATGTCATTTGAATGGCTTGCATACTCTATTAAAGTTTTCATTACATTATATATATACATCAACTTATCACCTTTTTCTTTATCAATTTTTAACAAATTTTTTTGAATTTTTTTGTCATCAAAAACTGTTCTTCCAATGTTTATTGCAACTCTGTTTAGTGATACTATATTTTATAGTTAAATCTTTTTGGAGTGAACAAAATGGAAAAAGTCAATCAGTTTATTACAAAGTATATATATCTTTTTGCTATAACAAGCCTTGTTTTTCCAATATTTATTATGTTTTCTTCCATGGTAGCTCCAATAGACTTGTCAAACGTGTTTTTAGCATTTGTTGTCATGGACATTTTGTTTTTGCTTATTCCTTATCTTATTCGTACAAAGAGTCATGGAATGTGGGAAAAGATTTTAAATATCCTGTTTATAATAGTAGTTCCCCAGGGTTTTTCACTAATTGTGTTAAAGCCCTACGGTTTTTTTGAAATGTTTCTCGGTCAACTTTTTTGCATGGGCCTTTATATACATTCATATTTAATATTCGAAAAAGAACAGGTCTCGCTCTCACTGGGAGCAATCTTAGCAGGTCTTTGGGCTATAATAATGGTGGGAGCAGTCTCAAGTTTTATTAACATCCCAAGGAATATTATAAACCAATACACTACCTATTCAATAATATTTTTGGTGACAAGTATTTATCTCATAAACAGGGTTAACCTTGAAAATCTGCTGAGTAAAAGATATAGAAGAAAAAACAGCATATCAAACAGTATAAGTTATATTAACCTTTTTTTGAGCATTGGATTCATAGTAATCCTTCTTCTTCTTTTCAAGTTCAAGGGTCTTGCACCATACATTGTTGCATTTATTGTGGAAACAATAAAGTTTATACTCATGATAATAAAGAAAATTCTTGATTTTTTAAACTCCTTGCTTGCACCAACAAAACCCCAGACAAATACTGGAAATGGATTAGAAGAATTTTTAAAAAACACGAAGCCTGTAAAAAAGAGTTTATTGGCTCAAATCCTTGACTTTATTGGTTATGTTCTTGCGCTAACAATCTTAGGATTTTTGGTATACAAGACATTTGGGCTTTTTGTAAACGTTCTAAAGCAGGTGATAGCAAACTTTTTGCTTTTTATAAGCCGTATCACAAATAATCTTCAGATTGAAGAAAGAGGACAAAACTATACAGATGTGAAGACATTCATCTTTGCAAAAAAGTCGACTGCTAAAAAATTAAAATCACCCCGAGCAAAAAGAGTAAACTTTGAGAAAATAAGTGATTTTAATTTGCGACTTCGTATTATTTTTAAACTCACAATGGAATATTTTTATAAAAAGAAGAATTATGTTCTCAAAAGTTCTTACACACCATTGGAGATGGGAAAAATCATCTTAAAAGGTGAACTTTTGAATGCCGATGTTGTAAACAAGCTTGTTGAAGAATATAACAAAGTTAGATATAACAAAGAATACAAGGTACTGTCCACCGAAAATTTTGAGCGTTTTTTGAAAAATCTCAAATAATTCTATCTCTTTCAAACTTGCATACAAAAAGCAATATTAGAATAAGTTATTTATTGAGAAGTTATATAATTTCAAAGCAAATGAGATTTAAAAGATATGTTCTTGTGATAATAGAAAAGACAAAGTTAAGTAAGTTCTTCATACCCTTTCTTGCTCTTTTGTGCTGTGTTACATTGCTTCTTGTGTATTTTTTCTACAACCCGAAACCAAAAATAAAAGAGGCTACCAGCCAAGCATCATCGTATGTTGCTATCATTTTTGAAGATGCTGGAATGGATGAGGAAGAAGTACAAAAGCTTTTGAGTATAAACGTACCATTTGATGTTGCCATTATTCCTTTTTTGCCTTTTTCTAATAAGATCTCTCTGATGTGCCAGGAAAAAAGAAAGGAAGCTTTGCTGCATCTTTCAATGGAGCCTGAAGAGGGCAGTACTATTTGGTTGTGCCCGCGAAGTATAATGAACGCTACTTCTGATTATGAAATTGAAAAAATTTTTAAAGACGCACTGGTAAATGTAACAAATAGCAAAGGAGTTAGCATTCATCTTGGAACGCTTGTTTGTAAAAATGAAAGAATAGTAAAAAAGCTATGCACTCTGGCAAAAGAAAAGGATATGGTCTTGATAGATTCTACCTTTTCTGCAGAATCACTTTTTTCAAAAATGGGAAAGCAAATAGGTCTTCAGGTTATCATTCCAGACATTATACTTGATTCAAAAAATGAACTAAAACCGATACAAGACAAGTTTAATATTCTTTTTAACCTGGCAAAGAAGAAAGGTTTTGCTGTGGCAATAGGTCATCTCGGAGTTGATGGCGGTATCACAACAATTGAAGCATTCAAGCAGGCTGTGGAAAAGGCAAAGAAAGAGAACATAAAATTTGTATTCGTTTCAGAGATTTCGAAATTGGAAAAGAATAGCACTAAATAATTTTAATTGAATCTTTCTCCCTATCGCAATATAATTAATATTTAGCAAACATTTCGCAATACAAAAGAATAAATATAGGAAGGAGATTATTGAGGAAAATATGAAGAAAAAGTTCGTGGCTTTTCTGATAGTCTTTGCCTTTTTTATAAATTTAGTTGTTACAGGTACGGCAAAAGCTACTCAAACCGCCCCAGAAAAATATCCATTTTCTGTAAAGACCAAGGAGAACTATGTTGAGATTTTAAAGGGCAATCAGGTTGTTGCCAAGATATTACCTCCTGAACTGTTAAATGAAATTCCAACAAAAAAAGAAGAAACCCAAATTATTTCCTTGCCTTTTATTGAAAACGGGATGATTAACTGGAGGGTAGAAAAAAGTGAACCCTCAAACCTTTTATTTTTGTCACACCGTAAAAATAATAGTTTAAAGCTCAACTTTCACACCCTTGACATCTTTTATAAAATAACATCACCGTATATTGCTCTCAAAGATGAATATCAATCTGCTCAGCTTGCCTTTAGCTACAACTTCGAATTTAAAAGGACACCCAGACTCAAAGACGATGAAACTATAAATATAGAATCTTTATCTTTTCTGAAAACAAAAATACTTTCATTGCCTGAAAAGATAAAGCTAACTGGCGGCAGAGGAACATTTAAAACCTCTTTTTCTATCCCTAAGGTTTTACATTAATTACTCTTTTGCCAAATGGTCAGGAAAAAAGAACCATAGTTAACCTTTTGACAGGTATAAACCTTATTACAATTCCATAAAAAATAAAAGGACCTTAGGAGCCGAAACTTTACCTAAAGTCCTTTTTTTCTTTTAACTTTAAACCATCGTTTTATTCCCCAGCTGAGATTACAGCTTCATATTTCTCAATAACAGCTTTTTGGACCATATCGCGCGTCTCCTGGTTTATTGGATGAGCAATATCTTTAAATTCGCCCTCAGGCGTTTTGCGGCTTGGCATAGCAATGAAAAGTCCGTTTTGCCCCTCGATAATCTTGATGTCATGAACAACAAAACAGTTGTCAAACGTCACCGACACAATAGCCTTCATTTTTCCTTCATTTGTAATCTTTCTAATCCTAACATCTGTCACCTGCATAAGTCCATCCTCCATGTTAAAATTTAGTGTTGTTATTTTATATAATTCTCCACTTTTTAATCTTTCCCTTTAGCATTTTTAACAAATTTTTCTTTCCATTTGGTGCATTTTGTCTAATTTTTATGAAATAACCTGAGGGTTTATGGAAAAGGTTATTCTTTTATTTTCGGCATCAAGTTTTTCAAGTATCAAAAGGCTTTTGTAATCTACATCCACAGACTTTTTGTCTTTTGTAGCAATGAGCACTCCAACCCCAACCAGGCTTGACTCAAATTCAGAAAGAAGGTCTTTCATCCCTCGCACTGTTCCACCGCCGCGCATGAAATCGTCTATGAATAAAACCCTTGCTCCTTTTTTTATAGCCTTTTTTGCCATTGTCATAGTTTCAATCTTACCTGTTGTACCTGAGATGTACGAAATATTGACAGTTGAACCTTCTGTAAACTTGCTTGAGTTTCGTGCAACAACAAGTGGTTTGTTGAAATACTGGGCAACATACGATGCAAGAGCAATACCTTTTGCCTCAACAGTGGCAATATAATCTATTTCTTTTTCTAAAAATAACCTCACAAATATTCTCGCAGCTTTTTTTATAACCTCGGGATTAAAAACAATGTCGTTTATATATACAAACCCACCCGACACAATTCTCTCGGGATTTTGCAGCTCATTTTTCAGAAAGTTTAAAAACTCTATCTCATCTTCTTTTTTCATGGTAGGGATGTAATAAACTCCACCGGCAGCACCACTGACTGTTTCAAGTCTTCCCTGCCCTGTCTGCTCAAATATTTGAGAGATCAAATCTATGTCCTCACTCAAGGTGGATTTGGCACAGCTGAGTTTATCACAGAAAAAAGTAAGATTGAAAAGTTTCATGGGATTCTGTACAAGAGTACTTGTTATAAAAATAAGTCGTTCTGATTTCCCAATTTTTGGCACAAAAAAACACCTCCAGAACAAATAAAAACCTATTCAACCTATTCAATATTAAATATAATATAATATTATTGAAAATAATTATACCATAACCCCCGAATGATACAAAAATTTTTTAAGCGAACGTTCGATTTAAAAAATATTTTAACAAGTCACGCAAAAAAGAAGTATAATATAGAATATAGGAATATTTCAATATCGAAATTTTCGGGCTGGAGGTAAGTTTTTTTAAAATGAACAAGTATTTTTTCATAGGTATTGGTGGTATATCAATGAGTGCAATTGCTCTTATACTTAAAAATCAAGGATTTTGGGTTGAAGGTTCTGACATGCAGGAAAGTCCAATCACAAAGATGTTAAGAGAAAACGGAATAAATGTGTATATCGGACATGACGAGAGTCACATACACGGCGATGAAACTGTAATATACACTGCGGCAATTTCAAAAGACAATCCTGAATTTTTAGCAGCAAAGAGGATGAATCTGAAAATTTACGAAAGGGCAGAATTTTTAGGATTTTTGATGAAAGATTTTAAAAATGTCATTGCAATCTCAGGGACGCATGGAAAAACAACTACAACCTCTATGATTGGTTACATCCTGAAAAAAGCAAATTATAATCCTACCGTTCTGGTAGGTGCATTTGTAAAACAGCTTGGTGGAAATTTTGTGATAGGTTCAAAAGAATATCTTGTTGTTGAGGCATGTGAATATGTAGACAGCTTTTTAAAGTTCAATCCTACAATTGGAGTTATTTTAAACATTGACAATGACCATTTGGACTATTTCAAAGACATAGATTCAATAAAAAACTCTTTTAAAAAGTTTGCACAGAAAATTCCGGCTTCAGGATTTTTAATAGCAAATTGTGATGATAAAAATGTTAAAGACATTATAAGTGAACTCAACACCCAGATAATTTGCATATCCACAAAAGAAAAAACTGACATTTTTGCCGACAATATCAGCTGCAGTGATGGATACTATGAATTTGATGTTAAAAATAATAACGACGAGATTTTAGCTCATATAAAACTTAACATTCCCGGTTTTCATAATGTCTATAACGCACTTGCTGCATTTGCAGTTACTTTGAGGCTGGGAGTAGAAAGTACTATAATTGAACATGCTATTTCTGAGTTCTGTGGTGCTTCACGCAGGCTTGAAAAGGCAGGAGAGTTCGATGGAATATGCCTTTATGACGATTATGCTCATCATCCCACCGAAATTAAGGCAACGCTTACTACCCTGAAAAAGCTTTCTCAGGGAAAGGTTTTTGTCATATTCCAACCACACACATTTTCAAGACTTAAAAGCCTTTTGAACGAGTTTGCTGAAAGCTTGAGTTTGGCTGACAAGGTTATTGTGACAGATGTGTATGCCGCACGGGAAAAAAACATCTTCGGAATCTCCTCCGAAAAACTTTATTTAAAACTCAAAGAAATTGGAGTTGACTGTGAGTATATAAGCAGTTTTGAAGATATTGCATCCTATGTAGTAAAAGAAGCTAAAAAAGAAGACATTATTGCAACCATTGGTGCAGGTGACATAAACAAGTGCATAGATATCATTCTCAAAAAAGTTCCTGTAAAATCTTAAAAAAATACTGCCTCATTGGAAATTTTGCTTCCAGATGAGGCAGTTTAATTTTTATTTCACTATTAAAAGTTTTTGACCAGGGACAATTTCATCTTTTTCTATCTGATTAAAATCAATTATTTTCTCTACTGTTGTTCTGTATTTTTTTGCTATTTTCCAAAGAGTATCTCCTCTCTGGACAGTATAAACAAACACACTTGCAAGCCTTTCATCTTCTTCTTTTATCTCTTCTATAATATCAACATCGGACAAAATCTCAATTGAAAGTCCTCTTTTTACCCACACTTCAACTGCAAGATGAATCCTCAGTTCAACTTCTGATGTAGAAATAATGGAAAATGATATGTTTTCTATTTCAACATTTGCAAAAGCTCTGTCTGTTTCCTCTACACCTTCCACATCTAATTTCACATCAAAAGGAATTTGGGTGGTTGTATTCTTTATAATATCCTGCAGGTCTTTAGAAAGATAAATCAAAAAGACAACAGCAACACCTTTTATATTAACTTTATTCTTTTCTGGTTTTATAAGATCCATTTCTATCCTTCCAGATACAGAAAAGACCTCTTCAGGTTCGGCAGGTAATAATACTGTGTCTTTTAAAAGATGTACATGCCGAACCTTCCCAACAAACTGTTCTATGCTAAGCAGTTTCTTTGAATCTCTTATCTCATACCCTGTTGAATATGCATCAACAATAGGTTCAATAGTTTTTATATCATGAAATGTTATTTCAGCTTCAATAGTTATATCATACTCTATCCTGCGAAGTTCGCCTATTTCATCAGTCTTGGGCAAAACCTTGAAGCTTTTGATATAAAATTTAACAACCGGCTCTACATCATCAGGACTATCTGGAAGTTCAGCGTAGTGCTGAATTAATACCTCATGTTCAACCATCTCAATAGGAGTTTGCCCAACATCTGGTGAATAGAGAGTTTTGAAGTCAACTTTTAAGTCAAAGGTAATCTTTTTCCTGTCAAACTTGATATTTTTGTCTGAAAGCCTTGCAAAACATTGCAATATTTCTCTGATTGAAGGTTTGCCCTGGGGAATCTCTAAAATTTCTCTTTTTGAAATTTCTTCTGTTATGCTACGGGGATTTGAAACTGAAATTTTTTCTTTTAAATACTTTATTGAATGTTCTTCAATGTCAGCAAGATACTCAATAGTAGCTGGAGCTTTTACTAAAACTGTGATTTCTGCAATTGCTTTAGCAGAAAGTTTACGCGGACTCAAAAGAGAACAAAAGGTATAAATGAGATCATCCTTGACCTCATATGCCATTGCAGGTCTTACTCCCAACATATCGAATGTCTTTGTGAATTCTGCTGAACTTGAAACAGAAGCAATCTTCTTTTGCGGATCAGATGAAAGATAAATTACTTTAAACTCTATTTCACCCTGAACAACTACTTTGTCGTTTAAAACTTCAACATTTGTAATCAGAATTTCACTATCAGTCTGAAGAACTTTCACAGCATCCGGTTTTATCTCTGGAAGCAAAATCTCGCCTTCAACAATCACCTTTTGTGAATCTGCAGCATAGACATTAATATATTCAAGCTTTTCAAACCTCTTTTCCAATGCTAAACTTGCCTCCATTTACTGTTTTCTATCTTCTTCATTATAAAATATATGCAAGGATGTCCCGAAAATATGTAAAATAAAAAAAGAGCTTATTCTAAGAATTTGTCTTCTGAATAAGCCCTTTTAAAGTAGTTGACAAATCAATATTTTTGATTATAATAAAAACGTACAAGAAAAAATTGATAAAACCGTTGAGTTTACATAACACTTACCTTTGTATTTGTCTTACAAAGTATAATTTCTACTGTGTTTGTAATAAGATCAGAATAGGTGTATGTTACACACCTGTACTGTTTACATTCTCTGTCAATCGGAAACTTGACAACAAAGATATTTGAATAAGTGTTCTCCAAAATACCTTCAACCTCAATCATTTTTTTGCGTCCTTTATTTGCGCGAATTAAAACCTTTTCGCCTTTTAGGGCTTCAATGTCTTTTTTTAGCTGTTGAAGGTGAAGTTTATCGACCACCTTAACATCACTGCCCCTCTAAAAATATTTAGTTTTCTTACTGCATGAAAATTTCTCCATTTTACTACATTTAAAAACATTATTATTATATCACTATCTTTTTTTTTTGTAAATAGAGGGGGTAAATATTATAAAGGGTTTTTGAAAAGTTGTCAAGGACTTAATTTTAGAGTTTTTGTCGAAAATATCGATTTAAATATTAGAAATTTATTTGTTTTTTCAGCTTTTCTCATCAGTAGAGGTCTTCTTGCCTTTTTTGCTTTTCACTTTCCCATTGTCAAAACTCAAAATATATCTTATAATAGATAAAGTGAAAAGCAAATAATAGCGGAGAGATGGCCGAGTGGTCGAAGGCGCACGACTGGAAATCGTGTGTACCCCCAAAAGGGGTACCGAGGGTTCAAATCCCTCTCTCTCCGCCATTTTTATTGGGTTTCGGGTTAGCAAATTTTGGAGTGTAAAATTTGCATTCTAAAAATCGTGTGGAAAATTTTTTGTACTTCTTACGTTCACAGAATTAACACAAGCAAAGCATTTGTTTTATCAATTCAATATTTTCTCTTCAAGGATATCCAGATAGTTATTAACAATTTTTTATTTGAATATTTTGGACAAAAATTTTTCGGTTTTGTCTTCAAGACAATTGTTTTTTATGCGTAAACTATAATTCTATTTTTAGTTTACTATTTGTAGTTTCTATGCTATTATTTAATTAAACATTCTTGCTTGGAGATGATTTAGTTGCTGAATTTTCTTCAATCAGTTCAATTTGTTAAAGAAGTTGAAAAAATGATAGTTGAGTATGAAAGAGATATTAATTTCAATGAGGCAATTATACTTTATGAAATCGCAAAACATGATGCAGAACTGATAATAAATCTTGCCAATACTATAAAACAACATTATTTTAAAAATACAATTGAGCTTTGTTCCATTTATCCTGCAAAGGTAGGACTTTGTTCGCAAGACTGCAAGTTTTGCTCTCAGTCTATCCACCACAGTTGTTCAATTGAGATAAAAAATCTTGCTATGCTTGATGAGGTAATAGAGTATCTTGAAAATATAGTATCTTTCCCAGTAAAAAGATTCTCTTTAGTCACAAGCGGAGAAAGTCTTAATGACTCAGAATTTGAAAAAATCTTAGAAATTTATTCTTATATCTCAAAGAATTATAACATTCTTTTATGTGCATCCCTTGGCTTTCTTACTCAAGAAAGGGCTAAAAAATTATTGAAAGCTGGGGTTGTAAAATATCATAATAATTTAGAGACATCCAGCACATATTTTAAAAATATCTGTTCCACCCATACTCAGCAGCAAAAGAAAGAGACTTTAAAAATTGCAAAAGAGACAGGACTTCAAATCTGCAGTGGAGGAATAATCTCAATGGGTGAGGACATGTTCGAAAGAATCAAGCTTGCTTTTGAGTTAAGAGAACTTGATGTTGACTCTGTTCCAATTAATATATTGAACCCAATAAAAGGCACACCTTTTGAAGATATGAAGATAATAGATGCAAATGAGATTTTTATAACACTTGCCTTGTTTAGAATTATACTTCCAAAAAAGACCATTCTTCTCGCAGGCGGAAAGGAAAATGCACTTGGAGATATGGAAATAATGGCTTATGAATGTGGGATAAACGGTTGTATGGTTGGAAACTATCTTACAACACAAGGAATGGGAATAAAAGAGAAGGTAGAGATGTTAGAAAGTTTGGGCTTAGAAGTTTAAAGTAATATCCAAAAGCTTAACTATTAAGTATTGTTGTTTAAAGGGACTATCCCTGTTCTTTTTTAGATAGTCCCTTAAGTTTTGTTTTTATTTAGTACATCTACAGTCCAAAAAATTGATTTATTGTTTCAAGAGTACTATTAATCATAAAATCAATTTCATCTTTTTCAATGACAAACGGCGGCATAAAATATATTACATTTCCAAGAGGACGAATAAGCAACCCTTTTTTCAAAGCAATTTTATAAATGTAATATCCTACTCTCTCTTTCCAATCAAACTCCTTTTTAGTAGCCTTATCTTCAACAAGCTCAATTGCTCCAATAAATCCAAATTGCCTATACTCACCCACAAATCTATGGTTCTCAAAAGATACAGATCTATACTTCCAACAGACAATGCACCTAAGGTTTCTCCATGATATGAATTTGTAAAACATGCAAACTTGAGCTTTGTATAATTTCCCTTTTGTTGATGATATTGAAAACTCATCTTAAGAGCAACTTCGACAGACGTTGAACCATCATCAGAAAAGAATACTTTCTCCAATCCCTTTGGGGTTATTTTAACTAATTTTTGAG
>Ga0065718_1005078_pt1 | contig 22943 bp, 27 predicted proteins | sample GBSCel77sediment_2_FD_59105 | JGI IMG/M metagenome (GOLD analysis project Ga0065718, IMG submission 59105) | Hot spring sediment microbial communities from Great Boiling Spring, Nevada - cellulolytic enrichment CS 77C v3 (version 3) | ecosystem: Environmental > Aquatic > Thermal springs > Hot...
TTTTTATCTTGCTGTTTATTTTTAGAGAAAATCTTAATGCATATGGTGGCTTATAATGAATGTTTATGTCGTTTATTCCTATTTTAATGCTTTTCTTATTTTTATTCAAAAATGCAGCAATCTTAGGTATTTGTAAAATATTATATTCTTTATCCAAGATTTTTTCAATCAATCTATCAAACCTTATTTTTCTCAAATCTCCTTTCCATTTAATAAAAATTTTAGGAACTTCTGGAAGCTTTCTTTCTGCATAGAATAATGTCCCATCCCCTCCAACACAAATCGCGAAATCTGGCTTTTTCTCTTTAATTTTTGAATTATAAAAAATTATATCTTCCTCAAAATTTCTTGAGAATTTTTTTATTAAATTTTTTATGGTTTCACTATCCCTACCAAAAACACAAATAATCATACTAATCTTTATGCTTTCTTGCAAGATATTTATACACAGAGTTAGCAGCAATAGCACCTTCTGCAGCAGCAGTTATTATTTGATCTAATCTATTACTTCCTGTAGTTATATCACCTGCAGCAAATAATCCTTCAACATTTGTTGACATATCTTCTTTTACTACAACCCTTCCATCTTCAGAGATTTCTGCACCAAGCTCTTCTGCAAATAAAGAATTTGGAACATAACCAAATTCTACAAATATTCCATCCAATTTTAATCTTGTTTTTTCTCCTGTTTTTGTATTCTCTAAAACAACTTCTTCTAACTTTTCTTCTCCAATAAGATTACAAACAATCATATTATAAATTATTTCAATATTTTTTGCTTTCTGAATCTTAGAAATAAGAATAGGCTCAGATTTCAATTTATCTCCTCTATATATAATGTAAACCTTTTTAGCAATTTTTGATAATAGTATAGCTGTGGCTGCAGCTGAATTTGCCCCTCCCAAGACACCAACAACCTTATCCTTAAAAAAATTCGCATCGCATGTTGAGCAATAGCTTATTCCCTTTCCAACATATTTTTCCTCATTTTCAATTCCGAGCCTTCTTTTCTTACCTCCTAATGCATAAATTATTGCATCTGATACAAACTCATTTCCTGAGGTTATGACCTTAAATTCATTTCCTACTTTTTCAACCTTTTTTATTTCATCATAAATTATCTCTGCCCCCATTTTTTCAGCATGCTTTGTAAACTTTTGAAGAAGCTTTAAACCAGAAATTCTTAAAAATCCTGGATAATTTTCTATTTCTGGAGCTTCAGAAGCCATTCCCATATCTTTTCCTATTATTAATGTTTTTATTTTATATCTTGCTGCATATATTCCTGCAGATAAACCAGCAACCCCAGCACCCAAAATTATTAAATCATATTTATTTTTTTCCAAGTCTTTCACCTTAATCTATTATTCTCTTAACCTAAATTCTTTTCTATCCATCTTTTTATCATTCCTTCTGGAATCGCTCCAACAAATTCATCAACAACCTTCCCATTCCTAAAAAGTTTAACATTTGGCACAGATGAAATATTATACACTCTTGCCATTTTTTCTGCTTCATCTACATTTGCCTTTGCTAAAATAAATTTTCCTTTATATTCCTTTGCAATTTTTTCTAAGGTTGGTTTAAGAATTAAACATGGCATACACCAACTTGCCCAAAAATCCACAACTACAGGCTTTTCATAAGATTTCTTTATGACCTTTTCCTCAAAATTTTTATCATTAACATCATATTCTATTTCCATTTGCTCACCTTTCTCTAAAAATTATAATTTGGATTCATAATTTTAAATTCCTATCCTTTCTTTTGCTATCTCTATTGCAACATCTCTTGTAAATTTTCCTAAGGATTCGCTTTTCTCAAGAATAAGCTTTGTGTTTTTTGTTATCTTTTCTTTAACCAAAGAAAACATTTCATTTTTACTCATGTGCTTATATTCTGCATAAGATGAAATTACTCCACCAGCATTTGCAATTATATCTGGAACTATTAATATTCCATTTTCATAAAGTTTTCTTTCAATGTTTTCTTTTATCGGGATATTTGCACCTTCAACAATTATCTTTGCCTTTATTTTTTCATAATTTTCCTCATTAATCACATCTGAAACAGATGCTGGAATTAAAATATCTGTATCTATTTCAAATATTTTACTACTATCCAAAACCTTTGCTCCTGGGTAATTTATTACAGATCCTGTTGTTTTCTTAATATCAAGCAACTTTTCAACATCAAATCCCTCTGAATAATATGCAGCACCTTTACTATCACTTACAGCTATTATTTTTGCTTTATTTTCATACAAAAATTTTGCTGCAAAGCTTCCGACATTTCCAAAACCATCTATTGCTACTCTTACATTTTCAGCTTCTAAATTCCTAAAATCTAAGGCTATTAATGTAGCAATAGCTACTCCATAACCTGTTGAGCCAAATTCGTGTGGTAATCCACCCATATCAGCAGGCTTTCCAGTACATGAATCTAAGTTTCCATTAGCTTCTGCAAACCATCTCATCTCTTCTTCTCCTGTATTTACATCAGGGCCTGCAATATACAAGCTAGGACATAGTGGTTTCAAAGCTTTTGAAAAGGCTTGTATCAATCTCTTCTTTTCTTCCTTATCTTTTGTTGAAGAAGCTATTCCTGATTTTCCGCCACCAAAAGGCAAATCTGCAATAGCATTTTTAAAAGTCATTGCTCTAGCAAGTCTAAATACTTCCTCGGGAGTAACATTAGAAGTCATCCTTATTCCTCCTTTTGCAGGTCCTCTTTTTGTGTTATCTATTACCAAAACCCCTTTCAACCCTATCTTTTTATTATACACTTCCACAACAAGCTCTGGACCTATTTCATCTGCTTCAAAATGGAAATCTGATTTATTGCTCATAAAAATAAGTAAATAATCAGGATCATTTAAATTATTTCGCTTTTCACTTTTTCACAATCTTCTTTTCAGCTATTTTTAGGTATTTTAATATTAGAAAAACTAGAACAGAGGAAAATATTGCTAATTCGTATTCNTTTAATCCAACTACAATTCCAAGAATNGCGCAAAACCATATTGATGAAGCAGTAGTTAATCCTTGNACATGCCTTCCATGAGCTATTATTGAACCACCAACAATAAATCCTATTCCTGTTACTATGGAAGCCAATATTCTTGTAAAATCTGTTGAAAACTTGTTTAAAGANATTATTGTTAATAAGCAAGAAGTTATGCAAACTATCATNTGAGTTCTTAGACCAGCTGGTTTATGAGATATTTCCCTTTCAAAACCTATAAAAGCTCCTAATAAAGATGCTATTAATATGCTTAAAATATTTTGAATGTTAAAAGAAAATGATAAAAATTCTAGCATATTTTAATTATCTCTGAAGTATATTAAAATTTATGGAATTTTTTAAAAATCATATCAGAAAAGGAAAAAGCTCTTATATTGAAAAATATGAAGAAGCAAAAAAACTTGCTGAAAAGAATTATTCTATAAAAGAGATTGCAAATATTCTTGGTGTAAGCTATTCAGCTGTTTATCAATGGATAAAAAAGAGCAAAGAACCTAAGAAAGATAAAATCACTTTGTTTTATGAATTCCTTTCTAAAAACGGTCCCTCACCATTGGCTATAATAAGAAATAATTTTCCAAAACATTCTGAATTGTATAATTCAGCAATAAGCAGAGGTTTTAAAATAAAGAGATACAAACTTCCTCGGATATTCAAAGAATATTCAATATGGTATTATTTAGAAGGTCAAGAAAACTCTTTAAAAGAGAGGATAAAAATAATAATAGATAAAAGAGAGGAAATGAAAAATAAAATTGCAGAAGAAATTTTTGAAAGGTTAAAACCTATATGAAAAACGAGAAAAAAAGAATGAAAGAGGTTAAAATAAAAAAGAGGCTCAAATATAAACCAAATTTAGAAGATTATGAAAAAACATATAAGAAATTTTCTTGGAATAAAGCGATAAAAGATTTCTTTAAAGAAAAAAACAAAAATGCTGCTTATATTGCTTTGGATAAGCATATTTCAACATGGAAAAAGAATAAGGTTGCAATAATATGGGAGAATGAAAACGGAGAAGAAAAAAAGCTAAGCTATTTTGATTTATATAGATACTCAAATAAATTTGCAAACCTTCTTGAAGATCTTGGAATAAGAAAAAATGATAGATGCTTTATCTTTTTACCAAGGGTTCCTGAGGTAAACATATCATTTTTTGGAATTATAAAAACGGGAGCAATTGCTGGCAATATATTTGCAGCATTTGGTCCTGAAGGTTTGAGGGATAGATTAGAAAATAGTGAAGCAAGGCTTGTTGTAACAAATAGTGAATTAAAGAAAAGAATTTATGACGCTGATTTGAAAAAACTTGAATTTATCATAGATATTGACGGAGATATAAACAAAAATAGCAAATATCATGAAATAGATTATAAAGCTGAAATGAAAACAAAATCTGATAAATATAATACAAAAAATGTAAAGCTTGAAGATTCTTGTTTTATGCTATATACATCCGGAACTACAGGAAAGCCCAAAGGCATAGTGCATAGTCATAAAGCATTGGTTGTAGGAGCAACAACAGCAAAATGGGTTTTGGATTTGAAGGATGAAGATATATTTTGGTGTACAGCTGATCATGGCTGGGTAACAGGCACAATGTATGGAATTTTGAGTAGCGCATGCTTAGGAGCAACACAATTAATCTATGAAGGAAGGTTTGCAGCAGATAAATGGTATTCTTTGATAGAAAAGCATAGGGTAAATGTATGGTATACTGCTCCCACAGCAATAAGAATGTTAGCTAAGGAAGGAGAATTATACAAAAATTATGATTTCTCTTCTTTAAGACATTTATGCAGTGTTGGAGAGCCTTTAAATCCAGAACCAATAAAATGGGGTATTAAAGCCTTTGGTTTGCCTTTCCATGATACTTGGTGGCAAACAGAAACAGGAGCAATATTAATAGCAAATTATCCATGCATGCCAATAAAGCTTGGTAGTATGGGTAAACCAATTCCTGGAATAATTGCTGAGATTGTAGATGATAAAGGAAATGTTTTGAAAAACTATCAATTAGGAAATCTTGCAATAAAACCAGGATGGCCATCGATGATGAAAGAGATATGGAAAAATCCTGAAAAATATAAAAGTTATTTTGTTAATGGTTGGTACATAACAGGTGATTTAGCATATAAGGATAAAGATGGTTATTTTTGGTTTGTAGGTAGGGCAGATGATGTTATAAAAACATCTGGTGAAAGAGTCGGGCCTTTTGAAGTAGAATCTGCTTTAACATCACATCATGCTGTAGCTGAGGCTGCTGTTATTGGAAAACCAGATCCTTTAAGAGGAGAAATAATAAAAGCCTTTATAATTTTAAAGAAAGGCTATCAACCAAGTAAGGAATTGGAAGAAGAAATAAAACAATTTATAAAGAAAAAACTTGCGGGTCATGCCTATCCTAGAGAAATAGAGTTTGTTGATTCTTTACCAAAAACAAGAAGCGGAAAGATTGCAAGGCGTATATTAAAAGCAAAAGAGCTTGGATTGGAAATTGGTGACACAAGCACAATAGAAAATTATTGAAGATTTTGTTTCTCATCTGAAGAATTGAATAATAAAATTGATTAAAGTCAGCAAACCATAGATTTTAAAAATGTTAAAAAGAGGCTTATGAATATTATCTGAAATAAATTTCTCAATCTTCTAAAGTTTGTTGAGTATGCATTTGAGATAGAGAATAGTTAAAAAGTATTAAAACCTTCTAAAAATGAATAATAAATTTTAAGAGATATGAAGCTCCCCATATTATGAATGTTATTCCTGCAAAGAAATATATCCATGTAGTTACTTTTCCTGATGTTAATTTTATTTTAAGTGTAAAAAATGCTATCAAAAATATTAAAATTTCATCAAGCATGTAAAAGAAAATATATAATGCCATTAAGAAGAATTCATATAAAAATGGTAAATTCTTAGTTGCCAATATTCCTGTATAAAATAATGGTACAACAGCAGAGCAGGGAAATTCAACTACTGTAATAATAATTGAAAAAACTAAAATTGATAAAATAAGCAAAATAACCTTTGCTCCTGTTTTTTGCATTTCAGAAAATTTCTCAGAAAATCTTTTGAGAAGCTTATTTCCATATTTCATTTCGCATTGCGGTCCATGCTTTTTGAACCTCCAAAATTCTTTTAGAAAGTATATTCCTCCAATTATTCCAATAATTCCAACCAAAATTTCTAATGTTCCTATATATTTTCCTAGTATTTCGAAAACTCCATACCAAAAAAACATTAAAGCTCCGTAAACAATTGCAGTTACTAAAATATATGTACCTCCCATTGCTAATACAAGCTTTCTTGATTTCAATCCAATAACTAAACCTAAGATTATAATCAAAGCACCTAATGAACAAACATTAAAACCATCTATAAATCCTAACAAAATTGATAAAACTGGTAAGGAATATTTATTTACATCTCCTATAAATGGAATATTTGGTTGAATATTTTTTGGTTCGATTGTTTCATTTTTCAAGTGCTTTTCTATCATTTCAATTATTACTTTTCCTGTAGTTTCTTTTTTATCAAAGCCGATAATATAATCTCCTTTTTCCTTTCCTGAGCTTCTTATTATCGTTAATGGAACATAAATACACTCTTTTATTTCATTTATTCTACATAAATTGTCTCGTAATTCAATATTTTTTGGATCTTCTATTGCATACTTCAAAAATTTAACTTCTGGGTAATTTCCTTCTATCTCTTTTAAAAATTCTAGCTCTTTTTCACAATGTGGACATCTTAAGCTATAAAAAAGAATTAATTCTGCTTTATATTCTTTTTCTTGAATCTCTGAAAATTTTACATAATTTTCTATGTTTACTCCAAAACTGCTACAGAAAGATATAGATATAAGCAACAATAAAGTTATTAAAAATATTTTATTTGCAAAGATTTTTTGTGCAACTTTTATATTCCAACTTTCAATATTTATTCTCATAATATCACTTTAATCAAACTATCAATTATTACCTAACAGATAAAAAATAATTATAAGAAACCTTTTTTAAGCTTTGGTTTCAAAATATGAAACTAGAAATAATTAAAATTTTTTGGTGAAAAGAATGATTGTTCATGAAAAAAAGATTTTAGGACTGATTATAATTCTTTCTGCCTTTATTTTTCTCGTTTCTTTTGGTACTTTATATGCGCAAACCCATATAATAGAAGGTACTGCTTGCGGCTGCACATTACCAATACCATTATTAATTCCAACATTCTCTTCTTTTGGAGTTATTGTTGGTGCTTTAGTATATTATTTTATTGGTTATTCCAAACAAAAAGAATATATTCATAGAATTTCAAAAAGGTTAGAATCTTATAACAAAAATTATACAAAAAATAAACTAGATCCAAAAATGTTTTTGAATTTGCTTGACAATAAAGAAAAACAAATCTTAGAAGTTATAATAAAGAATAAAGGAGAAATTACCCAAGCAAGGCTTTCCTCTTTATTTGGAAAGGTTGTTGCTTTTAGAACAGTAGAATCTTTAAAAAGAAAGGGAATTGTGAAGAAAGAAAAATATGGAAAAACGAACAAAATCATCTTAGAGGATTTTTATAAAGATGCTTTTTTGAGATGATTAAAAATTTAAGGAACTATTATTGTTTCTATTCTTGGCAAATTATTAAATTCTGTATAAAAGTTATATGCTCCTGCATTTAAAAAAATTATTTTATCTCCAATCCTTTTCTCTTCATCAAAAAACACTCTATATCTAAATATATCCATAGAATCTGGGGTAAAGCCTTTTAATAAATATTTATATTTTCCAAATCTTTTTTCTCCTTCTACCAAAAGCTTTACATTCATTAATATTATGTCAATGCATGTATTATAAACAGAACAATCTAAAATCAAATTATTTTCATATGAATTTATTACATTTGTTTCAAGCTTTACAGGAGGAGCAGCAATAAACCTTCCTGGCTCAATTGCTAGCTTTAATCCAAACTCATTAACAAACTCTTTAAATTCTTTTATTTGATTTAATATCACATTTATATTAGGTTTTGAATTTGCATACTCTACAGGAATTCCTCCTCCTATGTTTATTAAATCAATAGAATTTATTACATCTTCATTTAAAACATCCAAAAATTCCTCTTTCAAAAACCATTCTCCTACATTTTGAGTTTTTCTATGGAAATGTATCCCCAATGTTTTTATATTCTTATTCTTCCTTAATTCTGGAATTATTTCTTGTATTTTTTTCCAATGAATTCCATAAACATAATATTTTCCTGTATATACAGTATGCTCTCTTACCTTCATTCTAACTAATAAATTGATTTCTTCTTCCAAAGAAAGTAATCTTTTTAAATCATTCTCATTATCCACTATAAAATTATTTACTCCACTCATTATACAAAATTTTAAAAATTCTTTATCATCTCCTTGAACAATATATATTATTCTTTTCTTATCTTCTATTTCATTCAAACTATTTTGAGAACTTATTATTATTGGCGCTTCTGTTTCTTTTTCAATAATCCTCCCAACCTCTTTATTTGCCTTAAAATTGTATCCTACAATATCTGCAAAATTTTTAAGAATATTATATTGCTCTAAAACCTTTTTTTTGCTTAGTATAAATCTTGCCATTTTATTCAACCTTTATTATCTTTTCATTATACAATTTTTCTAATGCATAAGAGATTGCTAAAGGAAATAAAATTGTAGCATCTCCTATAACTGTAATAGAATCAGAATCATCTCTAACCTTTCCCCAACTTTTAGCTTCTTTTGTTGTTGCTCCGCTCATGCTTCCTGATGTTGGCATAGAAGTTGTGATATATACAGCATAGTCAAAGCCTCCGCTAATTAATGCTCCAAGCAAAGCGAAATGCTTTGATGTTCCTCCGCCTAGAGCAATTAATCCCTTCTTTTCATCGTAGCTAAAAGAAATTACAAAATTCTTAAAATCTTCCACTACATCTATAACAAAATTTTTATATTCCTCTTTTGCTAAAAATAGTTGAAAGCCAATAGAACCATCTGTAATTGCTGGACAATAAACAGGAATATTCTTTTTAGCTGCTTGGTAAAGAAAAGAATCCTCATCATTAAGCTCTTTTCCTATCCTATTTAAAAATTCTGTCCCGCTTATTACACTTTTTTCATTCAGAAGTTTCTTTAAAAAAATATTCATAAACCCTTCAAATCTTACATATGAGTCATTGGTGATTATTAAATTTCCTACTCTATTCATTCCTTTTTCATGCAACTCTATATCATCAGCGTCAAATCTCGATATCAAAAATTTTTCACCTATGGCTTTCATTATATCCTCTTCAATCGCTCCAGCTGTTGTTACAATAGCATCTACCATATCCAACTTTATTAATTGAGCAAACAATCCACGAAGACCAGAAGTTCCTAAATTTGAACTGAATGTTAAAATAATCTTTGCCCCTTCTTTTTTCATTTTATATATAATTTCAGCTGCCTTAGCAAGCTCTATGCTTTGAAATCCAACAGATTTAAATTGCTCAATAATATCAAAAACCTTTATTCCTGGCTTCCACTTAAAATCCTTTACATATTCCATGAATTGAAATTTTAACCAAAATTTTTATTCTTATTACTTCTTTCTTCTTCCTGTTCTTCTTGGGGATATACTTCCTACTTTCTTACCAGGAGGCATATGTCTAGAAACAGTTCTTGGCTTTCCTGGAGATGTTTGTCCTCCAAATGGATGATAAACAGCTGATTTTGCACTAGCAGAAACTATTGGATAATATCTTCCTTTAGCCTTCATTGCATAGTATTTATTTCCAGCCTTCATAAAAGGTCTATCCCTAAATCCTGATCCGCTCACTTCACCAATCGTTGCCATGCATTTATTAGAAATAGTTTTTACAACTCCCGACCTTAACATAATAGAAGTTTTATCCTTTTCATGTGTAAGAACAGTTGCAAATGTTCCTGGTGCTCTACATAACTTTCCTCCATCTCCTGGATTTAATTCAATATTACAAATTTTTGCTCCTTCAGGAATATTTCCTATCTCTAAAATATTTCCAATCTTTGGCTCCCCACCATAAACAATTTTATCTCCTGTTTTTATTCCAAAAGGTGCGATCAAATATTGCTTTTCTCCAGAAAAATCCACAACCATTACAGGACAATATCTTGCTGGATCATGAATTATGTCTATAACAATTCCTTCTTTATCAGTAACTTTATATTTAGAATCTGTAATAAATTTGTGGCTTCTTGCTCTATAAGTTGGACTTCCTTTTCCCCTTCTTTGTTGTCTCAATCTTTTTCCCATTATAACCAACTCATATTATCCCTAATCTTATTGCAATATCTCCTGCAGAATATTTTTTATTTATTTTTATAAATGCCTTTTTTTCATTCTTTCTTGTTATTAGAGTTCTAACTTTATCGACCTTAACATTAAATGCCTTTTCGAAAGCCTTTTTTATCATTGGCTTATTAGCCCTTCTATCTACAATAAAAACGATCGTATTTTCCTTTTCTATTAAGCTAATAGATTTTTCAGACGTATGAGGAAATAGCAATATATCCCACGGACTATCCTCCATTTCTTTTTTTTCTGTTTTTTCTTTAAATTCTTCTTTTTTTGTTTTTTCCTCTATTTCTACCATCTTTCTCACTTTTACAAAATCTTTATTAATGACTCAATCGTTTTTCTTTCTCCCATTATTTCTTTTATTTTATTTCTGTAAAATGAATTTATTTTTATTCCAATTCCTTGAAAATGTGAAACAAAAAGTTTATTCATTTCCTTTCCTTTTTCATCAAAATCAGTAAATATTGCAACTCTTAATTTCTTATTCTTTGATATTTCAGACATCTTATTTTCTATTTCTGCTAAGCTTAATGATGAACATTTAATAATATCTTTTTTAAATCCAGCCTTTATTAAAGCCTTTCTATCTTTTTCTCCTTCAACTATAATCACATCAATTTCTGAATTTAACGAGTTTATAATATTTTTAAGTTCATTTGCCCTTTCATTTTCTTTTTCTAAATAACTTCTAAGATTTCTCATAAAGATTACCTCAATAAACTTGAAAGCTTTTGCAATGCTGACTTTGTAATTATTGTAAGTCTTCCTGCTACCGCTCCAGGAGCAAGCTCCTCTATGCTTTCTTTTATTTTTTCAGCTTCGATTATATCAACTCCAGGAATCTTTCTCGCGGATTTTTTTAGTTCACATTCCTGAGAAACGATAAAGAGTATTCCTTTCTTTTTCTTATATCTTCTTCCTCTCATTTTTCCTTTTCCACTTCTAACCTTTTTCTTTTTACATCTCTCTATTTCATCTGCTAAACCAAGCTTATTCAAAATGTTTACAACATCTTTTGTTTTTTTGATTTCTTCAATTTTATCATCAATTATTATCGGAAGTGTCATATCATCTTTAACTTTATGCCCTCTTTTCTTCACCAAATTAACATTTCTTATTGCGCTCAAAGCAGATTTTATAGCAAGCAAAAGCTCCTTTTTATTTATCTTTTTAACCCAATTCTTTTCAGCTTTTGGTGGATGAGCCCTCCTACCTTTAACAGCTTGTGGAACAAATCTTGCCCTCCATAAAAGATATCCTACCTTTCCATGAATCCTTGCCATTCTACTCATTCCTCTACCCATCATACTCCATCTTTCTCTCCTTCTTCGTCCATGATAATGGGCAGATGTTCTTTTTCCTGCTAGAGGATCTGCTCCATATGGTTGCCTTTTAGAGGATTGTGAAAAAACTACTGCCTTTTTTATAACCTCTGGCTTATATTCTGTTTTCAAAAATTCTGGTACATTTATTTCTTCCAAAACATTCCCATCAATATCATAAACCTTTAGTTTTTCTTCCATCTTGCTCACCTTTTAATATGTATATACTTTATTTCCACGGGCTCATATTTTTCTGTTCTTCTTGGTTTTGATAATATTATTAATCTTTTTCTTGGTCCTGGGACAGAACCAGAAATTAAAACAGCTGTGGATTTTATAACTCCATAACCTTTAAATCCACTCTTAGGATTTATTTTTTCTTTGTCTTTTTCTATTAGCAAAATCTTTTTATTATATTCTGTTCTTTGGAAAAATCCATACTGGCCTGGCATTGGTACTCTCCAGTCAATTTTTCTTGGGGTTGTTGGTCCTATGCTTCCAGGATGTCTATGATGTTGCTCATCCTTTCTTCCTTGTATCTTAATTCCAAATCTTTTTACTGCACCAGTAAAACCATGACCTTTTGTTATAGCACTTACATCACAGAACTCTCCTGGTCTGAAAACATCTGTTATATTTATTTCCTTTCCCAAAACCTCTTTACCATATTTATATTGCTCTTCTATATTTCCTGTTAAACCTATTTCAAAAATCTCTGGCTTTATTTTATGCATTCCAGATTTTGTTGGTTGCGTGCATACAATAATTCTTATTTCTTTTACTTTCTCCAAAATCTTCTCATCAAACTCCTTAAAGTTTTTTCTCTTTCCAATCTTTCTTTCAATTCCCTTTGGAAGATTTTTAGTCCATAGCTCAGTTAAAACTTTAAGCTCATTGTTTTCTCCCTTTCCATAAAATCTCAAACCACAAACAAATAATGGTGGCACTTCTAAAATAGTTGCTGGTTCTACAATAAGCTTATTTTTATGAAGATATTGAACATGCGTCATACCAACCTTATATCCAGCAAATCCCAACGGCTTAGCTTCTTTGCTCTCAACTTTAACCCAATTTACTCTAGGATAAATTCTTCTAGCCCTTTTTCTTGGCCAATATTGAAGTGATCCTCTTCTTGGTCTTCTTAGAGTAGGCATTTTATTCTCAACCTATATCAACTTAGATTTTTACATTTTTAAGTAAATATTTAAAATATTCAATACGAATTAAAATCTTTATTTTAAATGCTTTATATATCTTTTTAGAGTTGAAGGAAATGATTGAAGTATCAAAAGAGACATTAAGAAAATGGAGAAAGTCGAAAAGTATAGAAAGGGTTGAAAAGCCTTTTAACATAAAAAGGGCTAGGTCTTTAGGCTATAAAGCAAAACAGGGTTTTGTTGTAGTTAGAGTAAGAGTAAAAAAAGGTGGAAGAAGAAGACCAAAACCAGGAGCAGGTAGAAAGCCGAGTAAAGCAGGATTGATTCATTTTACTCCTAAGAAAAGCTTAAGATTGATAGCTGAAGAAAAAGCTGCAAGAAAATATCCAAATTTAGAGGTTTTGAATAGTTATTTAGTTGCAGATGATGGTGTTTATAAATATTTTGAGGTTATAATGGTCGATCCTCATCATCCTGTAATTCTTTCTGATAAAAAGATTAATTGGATTGCTAAGCAAAGAGGAAGAGTTTTTAGAGGGCTAACAAGCGCTGGAAAAAAGGTCCGTGGCCTTAAATAAAAGTGCTTAAAATATTATGAAGATAATTTTTAATTATGAAATATTACGATTTGCACATAGATTCTGAAAAATTAGAGGAAATTATAGAAATGGCCAAGCTCTTAGGATTTTCTGGAATATTTGTTAATGTTCAAAATATTGAAGAAAGAAGATTAAACGAAAACCTAAAACAATTTCTAAACCCTGAAAAAAATAATGAAATAGAATTGATTAGAGGAGTTATAATAAAGGCGAAAAATAAAGAGGAATTAAAAGCACAGATAGAAAAATATAGAAGAAAGGTTGAAATAATAGCTGTTTATGGAGGAGATTATGAAATAAATAGACTTGCTTGTGAAGATAATAGAGTTGATATTTTATATCATCCTGAGCTTGGAAGAAATGATTCTGGCTTAGATCATATATGCATAAAATCTGCGGCTGAAAATAATGTCGCGATAGAAATAAATTTTAATGAAATATTAAAATCTAAAAATAGACCAAAAATTCTCTCATTTATGAGAAAAAATATAAAACTTTGTAAAAAATATGAAGCAAAAATTATAATAACAAGTGGAGCAACTGAAAAATGGGAAATGCGAGCTCCAAGGGAGTTGGCATCCATAGGATATGTTTTAGGTTTGGATTTAAAAGATGCAATAGATGCTGTTTCAATAAATCCAGAAACAAAAATAAATGAGAATAGAGAAAAGCTAAAAGGAAATATAATTGGAAATGTTAGGATTGTAGAAGAATTTTAGGTGATTTTATGGAAAAGCCTAAAATATTGCCACCAACATTGAGAGAAAAGCATAGATATATTGTTTTTGAAATTATTTCAGAGGGTCCAATAGAATATGAAGACTTTTCAAAATCTGTCTGGCTTGCTTGCTTATCTTTTTTAGGAGAGCTTAAAACATCAGAGAGTGAAGTAAAGATAATAAGAAATCTTTTTAATCCGAGAACTCAACAAGGAGTAATAAGATGTAGAAATGATGCAACAGAGCATGTAAGAGCAGCTTTATCTTTAATTACAAAAATCGGAGAAAAGAATGCAATAATAAAAGTTTTAGGAATTACGGGTACAATAAGCTCTGCTAAAAGAAAATACCTTGGCTTTACTGATCTTAGCAATTTTGAAAAATTTGGTGAGGAAGAAAAATGATATCTTATGAAGAAATGTTGAAAAGAGCAAGAAAAGAGATTCCTCAAGAAGGTAATTTATCAGATAGATTCAAAATTCCTGAAGCAGAAATAACATATAGTGGAAAATTTACAATAATAAAAAATTTCTCTCAGATATGTGATATGCTTAGGAGAGATCCTCAACATTTTGCGAAATTTTTGTTTAAAGAATTAGCAATACCTGGAAAAATAGAAGAAAACAAACTTATTTTACAAAAAAATTTTGGAAAGGAAAAGATAGATGAAAAAATAAGAGAATATTGCAAAGAGTATATATTTTGTAAGGAATGTGGAAAAGGTGATACCACACTTAAAAAAATAAATAATATATTCTATTTAAAATGTGAAGCATGCGGAGCAGAAAGAAGCGTAAAAAAGATATGAGTGTTTAAAATGAAAGGGCAGTGGTTTATAATATCTGCTATTATTATTTCTGGCGCACTTCTAATAATTTCAAATCTTTTAAGAAGTTACACCCAAGATTATTCTTATATAGTTAAAATGGATGAAGATTTTATTCTTTTTAATATTGAAGAAGAGCTTGGCAAAACATTACTTTTATCAAGAGATTATGAAGATCTTGAAAATAATTTAAAGCATTTTATAAATTTTGTGAAAGATAGGATAGGAAGATTGGGATATTATGTTGAAATAGTAAATGAAAGTATTTTATCAATGCCACCTGCAAAAACAAGATTTAAGATAATATTAATTAGCAACAATGTAAATATAACCAAAACATTAGAATTGCCGAAATAGATTTTTTAAAATCCTCTTTTAAACCCTTCCTTTAAATGCTTTTATTGCATCTATCTCTTCTTTTGTGAAAAGGGATTTTGCGCTCTTATTTTTTTCAATAAGATATTTAAAGATTGGAATATATTGAGTTGCCTTTTTTGAAGAGCAATGAGTTAAAGAACCTATTTTTAGGCATAGACTTTTAAGATCCTTAGGAATCTTCTTTTCTTGATATATTATTGGAGAGCTATACATTGTGAATCCTGAATAAGGCTCTGTTTTTGCTATACTCACAAAAGCCATAAAATCCAAAAAATATTTTTGCAATTGCCAGGATTGTCTTTTTATTATCATTCTTTGAAAAAAATCTGCTTTTGCTAAATACTCATAACCTTTTGCTAAATCCTCTGGTTTTTTGTATTCTTTAATTAAATTTTCTTCTATCCACCAAAATATCTCTTCTGGTGTTTTTTCTGATTGATTTATAGCAAATAATGCATTATTTATGTTTCTTGTTTTGAAGATGATCTTTAAAGTATCAAATATTGTTTGCTCTACTTCTCTTGTAGATAATTTTTTTATACTTTCTTCAGTAATTTCCTCCAATGTTTCAAAATCAATAAGAGCTGCTCTTACATCTCCATTAGCCATTCTTGCTAATTGAGCTATTGCCTTTTCTTCATACTTCTTTCCTTCTTTTTTTGCAATCCTTTCTAAGAAAGCCTTTAGATTGTTTAAATGTATTTTGTCAAATTTTATCATTTCTGAAAATTTTCTTATCGTGGCTAAACTTTTTTCAAAAGGATTATTGGCAGTAAGCACAACTGGATAAGAAGAATTTTTTATTAATTCTAATATAGCTTTTTCCATTCCTTTGTCCTTTACCTCTACATCATCAATCAAAATTATTCTACCTTTTCCAAACAAGCTTAACTGTTTTCCTGCTTCGAATATTTTTTGTTTGATTGTATTATAATCTCTGAAATCAGATGGAGAAAGCTCAATTACCTCATAAGATAATTCTTTTGCTATTAGCTCTATGCTCAAAGACTTTCCACATCCTGGTGGACCATACAAAAATAAAGCCTTTCCTTTCTTAAAGTTTTTTATAAAATTTAATGCATCTTCCATTTGCTTTCTATTACCTATTACCTCAGAAATTCTTTTTGGCTTATATTTTTCAAGAAAAGACGGCATAATTTTTATTAATCTGCTATTATTTTAAATGAATTTGCTTATTATTAATTCATAAGCCGGAGTGGCGGAACCAGGTAACGCGCGTGGCTCGAGACCACGTGTCCTTTATGGACTTGCAGGTTCGAAATCTTCGAAAATCCTGCCTCCGGCGTGATTAACTTTCTATACGCCTATACGTCGGGTATTTAAGCAAAGAAATGGTTGTTTTGATTATGGAAAAAGATCTTTATAACAGGGAAAGATGAATTAGAGGATAAACCTAAACTAAAAAAGCAAAAATAATGACAGCCAACCCAATCAATTTTAGTTAGTGCTTCTTTTTTAATCACAGTTTTATGGAAACAATACGACAAACCAAATATATAAAGAAAAGTTGTTATGATCGACCTGCTTATTATAGGAATACCTCTAGTAAAAAGAAACATACCGACTATAATGTTTCGATAATTCTATCTTTTTCTAGTCCTTTTGAAATTTTTTTCTATAATATTCCTTATTCAAAAATTAAGGATTTTATTTTGCCACATCTTAATATAGAACTTTTTATATCGACTTATAATTTATTAATTTGAAAATAATTTTATAGAAAGTTCAAAGGAAATTTCTAATGAGAAATTAATTGAAAAACTTGAAATAGAAATATAAAAAATGGCTATTTTTTACATCATTTTAAAATTTTTGAAATAATTCGTCTTTAGGTTGATTTCAATATGAATGAGAAGATTATGAAAAAAATTGAGAATTTTGGTGGAAAATACTTCGAGAAGTATTTAAAAAATAAATATGATGATGAAAAACTTCAATATAATTGGTGGGAAGCTTTAAAATTCTTTTTCGATAACTCGTTCATGAGAGGAAGAAAAAACAAGCTGTCTGAGAAATATAGAAATTTTACAGTTAGATGTTTAGAAGAATTCTTTTCTATTAGTGAAAAAAATTTAGAAGAATCTTATGAGAAACTTAAATCTTACAAAAAATTTTTTGATAAAAATCAAATCTTAGATTTTAAGAGGCGAAAAGGTATTAAAAAAAATAAAAATTGCATAAAACACGGAGATTTCCAAAATGAGGTTTCCGAAAAAAATCCAATCATTAAACTTCTAACAGTTAAGAACGATAAAGTTTCAAAAGGCGACAGACTACCTTTAAACAATGACAAAGACTTAATTATGGTTTTAGATACCTTAAAATTTATTTGCAGATCTGATAAAACAAAAAACATTTACTTGTATTTGAAGAGAAAAATAGAAGGCTCTGGAGTAAAAGAAGCTTATAACCAATTAATAATGATATCTTATGTAGGTGATAAAATAGCTTGCCTTATTATTAGAGACATTGGCCTACTAAATCCAAAATTAATAAATAACGATTATGAGTATGTATTTCCTGTAGATACGTGGGTAAAGAAAATTGCTAAGAAGATGGGATGTAAAAAAGAAAATAAAAGATATATTAAGAAATTCTTCATCGAAAAATGCAAAAAATATAAAATAGATCCATTAAAGTTTGCGGCTGGTCTTTGGTATATGGGTACAAATTGTCTAGATTTACTCATTGAGGAAATTAAAAAAATAGGTTATATCTATCCGAATAGCATCCAACGAAGATAAAATAGTTTGAAAAATCGTCAAAAACAGTAAATAATTTTTGCTTTTTGATATTTAGATAGTTCTAAATTAGATATTTCTAAACGCAAGAAGATAGTAGAAGAAATTCTTTTAAAAATGATAGCTATTTGCAAAATATTTAAGTAAATTTTTCAAGCTTTTTTATCATATTTTCAAATCTTTTTGTTGGTTGAAAATTTTCTAATATTTTATCATTATCTAAGTCGAGTTTAAGGTTTTTTGATAAAACAATTATATTTTCTTCTTTTAATCCAGTAACTTTTCCTGTCCATCTTATATGATCCTTAAATGATTCTTTATGCTTATTTTTATGCGCCTCTTTAAGTGTCGGTATTAGTAGAAATATTTTGTTTTCGTCTATTCCAAATTGATTTTTATATTTTTTAATTTGTTTTCTAATTAATTTTATTAACCTTTCTCCTTTCTTTCTATATTTTTTGTATCTTTTCTCAGAAAAAATTTGTTGTTTCCATCCAACTTTAGCTTTTATATCTATCACTCCGATACTTTTTCCACTCTTCTCTATTCTTATGTCAGGCACTACCCTATTTGGTTTCTTTCCAACTTGCCTTCTTAGATAAATTTTCCAACCTAGTTTCTTCATTTTAGAAAAATGATAAAGAATTCTACCAATAAAAAATTCCAAATAAGGAGTTACCTGCTCATGATATGCTGTATCAAAATAATTGTCCTTAAAAGATTCAGATGACCTTACCGCTAGATACAATTCATAAATAGTTTTGAGAATACTTTGTGTTACTTTCTCTCCTCTAAGAAATTTTTCTGCTATTTTTTTAGCATTTTCATCTATAGTTCTGTAGAAATTTAAGTAATTTTCTTTTAACTCCATAAATCTTCTAAAATTATTATCTATATAAAATTGAATATTTTTAAATAAAAAACTATATTCGTTTAATAAATCAAAGAATTCCTCAAATCCTTGAAATTATCAACACAATAAAAACTACTAAAAGAATTAAACTCATTATAACAGCGAATTTAACCATTCTAGGATCATTTCCAAATCCAAAAACTATTGGACCTATAAAACCGCCAAAACCAAAGCTTGTTTTTTTGGATGATTCACTAATTAAAGCAGCTATAGTGATTATCATTATTCCAATAATTATAAGAATTATTCCTGCTGTAATCAAACTTCCTGATTCTCCTATCATTTTTCTCACCTTTTTCTTATTAATAAAATATCCCTCATTAAATTAAAATATCATGTAATTTTTATTTTATTATTGGTGCATATGCAAGTAGAAAATATAGAGGAAAAATATGTAAAAAATAGATGGATTGTTGAAAACTCTATTGAAAAAAGAAAATATCAAGAAGAAATTGCGAGCATTGCATCAAAAATAAATACACTTTGCGTTCTACCAACAGCAATGGGAAAAACAATAATAGCTTTACTAACAGTAACAAAAGTTTTGGATAGAGAGATGAATAAAAAGATATTATTTCTTGCTCCTACAAGGCCATTAGTAGAGCAACATAAAAAAACATTTGAAAAATTTTTAAAAGCTGGGTTAAATCTTGTGGCAATTACAGGAAAAATAAAAAGTGAAAAAAGAAGAGAATTATATAATTTTGGAGATATAATATTTTCAACTCCTCAATGCATTAAGAATGATATAAATTCTGGAATATTGAGCTTAGAAAACTTTTCTTTGCTTATTGTTGACGAGGCACAGCATTCCATAGGAAATTATGCTTATACCTTTATAGCATCAAGATTTATGGAAGATACAAAACAAAAAGGAATAATTCTAGCTTTAACCGCTTCACCATCAGGAAAATATTCCAAGATCAAAGAAATAAAAGAGAATTTATTTATAAAGCATGTGGAAATTAGAAGTGAATATGATAAAGACATAAAAGAATTTATAAAACCTATTGAAATAAAATGGGTTGAAGTTTCTTTAACTCCAGAGATGGAAGAAATGAAAAGTATTCTAGAAGAAATGAGAAAGAATAACATACAAAGATTAATAAACCTAGGATTTCTTACAAAAAGCTCAATAAAAAGAAAGGATTTGCTTAGTCTACAAGAAGAGATATTAAAAAAGATGAAAGAAGAAAATAACAAAATTTTGTTTGCAGCATTATCAATAATCGCAGAAATAATAAAGATAGATTATCTTATAGAGTTATTAGAAACCCAAACAATAGAATCTTTAAAAGAATATGTTAAAAAGATATTTGAAAATGCTAAGATAAAAAAAAGAGGAGCTGACTCAAGAATAGCAAAAAGCTTTATGGGAATTATTGAAAAGATAGAAAAGATTAAAACGCATCCTAAAATAGAAAAACTAAAAGAAATTGTTTCTGAAGAATTGAAAAATCCTAAAGCGAGAATAATAATATTTGCTCAATTTAGATCAACAGTAAAAACTATAAAAAATGAGATTGAAAAGATACCTGGTTGCAAGCCTGTGATATTAATAGGGCAAAGAGGAGCAGATGGGCTTAAACAAAAAGAACAGATAGAGCTTATAAAGGCTTATGAATCTGGCGAATATAATACTCTTGTTACCACATCTATCGGTGAGGAAGGAATTCATTTAGGATCAGCAACTACTGCAATATTTTATGAGCCTGTGCCTAGTGAAATAAGAATGATACAAAGAAGGGGAAGAGTAGGAAGAGAAAGACCTGGAAAAATATTTATACTTATAACAAAAAATACAAGGGATCAATCTTATTACTGGGCTGCTTATCATAAGGAAAAGAAGATGAAAAAAATAATAGAAAGAATGAAAAGGCAGAGAGATTTAATTGATTTTTTAAATGAGGTTTAGAAATGGAGAAAGAAAAACCTAAAATAATATATGATATTAGAGAATCTAAATCACTTGTAATTGAAAATCTGAAAGAAAAATGCATATTAGAAGAAAAATTGCTTGATGCTGGAGATTATTTGTTGTCTGATAGAATATGTTGCGAAAGAAAAACCACAATAGATTTTGCAAGAAGCATAATAGATGGAAGATTATTTTCTCAAATTAAGGAAATGAAAAATTATTTTGAGTTTCCTTTACTCATTATTGAAGGTTTAAACCTTTATGAAGAAGAGAATATAAGACCAGAAGCCATACAAGGAGCAATAGCTGCTGTAACAATAGACCTAAAAACTCCTATCATATGGACTAAAACATCGAAAGAAACTGCTGAAATGTTGTTGATAATAGCAAAAAGAGAACAATTAGAAATGAAAAGAAAATTAAAAATAAGATTTGAGAAAAAGCCTATTGATGTAAAAGAACAGCAAGAATATTTGGTTGCTGGTTTACCTTTTGTTGATAGAGAAAGGGCAAAAATTTTGTTAAAGCATTTTGGCTGTCCAGAATTTGTTTTTACTGCAAGCGAAAAAGAGCTTACAAAAGTAAAAGGAATTGGAAAAAATATAGCAAAAAAGATAAGGCTAGTTTTAGAAACAGAATATAAATGAGCTTGAATAAAGTATTTAAATTTTAAATATAAACTCAATAGTAATTTGAATGAGTGATAAAAATGGCAGGAAAAGAACATCTTAATATAGTAACAATAGGACACGTAGACCATGGAAAAAGTACGCTAGTAGGAAGGCTGCTTTATGATTCAGGGGCAATAAGAGAGGATGAACTCAGAAAGCTTCAAGAAATGGCAAAGGAGCTAAAAAAAGAAACCTTTGAATTTGCTTTCGTAATGGATAAGCTAAAAGAAGAGAGGGAAAGAGGATTAACAATTGACATAGCTCATCAAAGATTTGATACGCAGAAATATTATTTCACAATAATTGATTGTCCTGGACACAGAGACTTTGTTAAGAACATGATTACTGGTACAAGTGAAGCAGACGGAGCAATACTTGTAGTTTCTGCTAAGGAAGGGGTACAGGAGCAAACAAAAGAGCATATCTATCTAGCAAAGGTTCTTGGAGTTAATCAAATGGTTATAGCTATAAACAAGATGGATGCTGTAGGATACCAAGAAGAAGCTTTTAAAAAGGTTGTAAATGATGTAAAAAACCTTTTGACAGCGGTTGGTTATAAAGTTGATGAAAAAGCATTCGTACCAGTTTCTGCTTATAAAGGAGATAATGTCGTAAAGAAATCCGAAAATATGCCTTGGTACAAGGGATTTACATTAGTTGAAGCTCTGGATAACTTGTTTGTTGTACCTCCAAGACCAATAGACAAACCATTAAGAATTCCAATACAAGATGTTTACTCAATAACTGGAGTCGGTACAGTTCCTGTAGGAAGGGTGGAAACAGGAATATTACGAAAAGGTGACAGAGTAATCTTTGTACCATCCAATGTTATAGGAGAGGTAAAAAGTATTGAAATGCATCACGAAGAAATTCCAGAGGCTAAACCAGGAGATAACATAGGATTTAATGTAAGAGGAGTAAGTAAAGATCAAATAAAAAGAGGTGACGTGGCAGCACATCCAGATTCTGCTCCAAAGCCAGTAAAAGAATTTATTGCACAGATAATAGTATTAAATCATCCTACAGTAATATCTAAAGGTTATACTCCGGTATTCCACTGCCACACAGCACAAGTAGCTTGTGTAATAACTGAAATATTAAAGAAGCTTGATCCTAGAACAGGAGAAGTTAAAGAAGAGAATCCAGACTTTATAAAAACAGGAGATGCAGCAATAATAAGAGTAAAGCCTACAAAGCCTTTAGTAATAGAAAAGCAATCAGATTTTCCACAACTAGCAAGATTTGCTATCAGAGATATGGGACAAACAGTAGCAGCAGGAGTTTGCATTGATACTGTTGTGTAAATTTATTGATTTTTGT
>Ga0065718_1002089_pt1 | contig 22763 bp, 20 predicted proteins | sample GBSCel77sediment_2_FD_59105 | JGI IMG/M metagenome (GOLD analysis project Ga0065718, IMG submission 59105) | Hot spring sediment microbial communities from Great Boiling Spring, Nevada - cellulolytic enrichment CS 77C v3 (version 3) | ecosystem: Environmental > Aquatic > Thermal springs > Hot...
GTTTGTAGCGTGCCTATAAGGGATTGAAACATTCTTGGGAGTATTGAGGTGGTACCAAGTACCCTCCAGTTTGTAGCGTGCCTATAAGGGATTGAAACTTGGATTTCCTTATCCTTTATGCGGTAGTAAGCCTTGTTTGTAGCGTGCCTATAAGGGATATAGTGTCAAAATTTGACCTTTTGTGGTCTCTTGAATGTAAAAAAAAAGAGATAGAATGTAAAAATATAAGAAGAGCAAATCTCCTTATCTTCCTAAGATCTTAAATGTTATAGGATAGTTTAATTTTTCTACCTTAGGAATCTTCACCTTTAATCCTTCTTCACTTCTCTCAAATCCAACTTCTCCTTTTAACTCCAAAATTTCCACCTTTGCTATTTCCTTTTGATAAAGGGTAAGGTCAGTACTTAGAGATTTTATTATTACCTCATCTTTTTCTGGTTTGTTCATAAGAATTGCATAAAGAATATCTCCCTTGGTGGTAAATCTAAAATCTTTGTCGGTGTAAATAACCTCTTTTTCACTGAAAGATCCTACATTCCCTTTGGTAGGTCCTTCTCCGTAAATTCTCCAGGGCCTTGAGCCGTATATGGCTTCGCCATTTATAAGTAGCCATTCTCCTATCTCAAGGAGGGTCTTTTGAGCAGGCTCTGGTATTGTACCGTCTGCTTTTGGTCCTACATTTAGTAGAAGGTTCCCATTTTTGCTTACTATATCTACAAGTTCCCATATTATTTCTTTTGCAGGCTTATAAATGTCTATTTTCTATGTATCCCCAGGATAGTCTGGATATGGATGTATCGGTCTGCCAATATATAGGATCAATATCTCCTAACTTTCCTCTTTCCACATCAAAAACAGCGCATTCTCTTGGTACTGCATTTAATTTATAGTTTATTACTACTCCTTTTCCCCATTCATGGGCTCTGTTGTAGTAATAAGACAAAAAACTTTTTAAGGTATGGTTCAAAGGCAGGTTGTTCTATCCACCAGTCAAAGTATACAAGTTGAGGTTGATATTTATCTACTATCTCAAAGAGGCGAAGGAGCCAATCCTCTAAAAATTCTTCGTTAGGTTGCATAGACTCTGGTTGGGCAGGCCCATAGAGGTCAAAGTACTCTTTGTCTCTTACATCAGAGTCAAATTTCATTCCTTCATGAAAAAACCACCAATGTTCTGCTCTATGATAAGATACTCCAAAGGTAAGAAAATTATCTCTTACTGCTTTTGCTAGTTCTCCAATAATATCCCTTTTAGGTCCCATTTTGCTTGCGCACCATCTTGTAAAACTACAGTCGTACATGGCAAAGCCATCATGATGTTCTGCTACTGGTACTACATATTTTGCACCTGCCTTTTTGAACAGATCTGCCCATTCGTAGGGATCGAACTTTTCGGCCTTAAATAGGGGAATAAAATCTTTGTATCCAAACTTTTTGTGTTCACCATAAGTTTTTAAATGATGTTCATATTCAGGTCTTCCTTCTACATACATATTTCTTGAATACCATTCACTTCCAAAGGCAGGGACAGCATATACTCCATAGTGTATAAAAATTCCAAATTTAGCATCTTTATACCATTCGGGAATTTTATAGTTTTTCAANGATTCCCAAGTGGGTTCAAAAGGACCTTCTGGCATTTTATATTTCATACATTGTCCTCCTTTAAAATTTTTTAATATAAATAGAATTGTTATCTTCTTATTTTGATTATATAATATCACAAGTGGCGATGGAGTCCGCCATATAATTGCCGATAAAGGCTGATGACTCCTACTTATGTTGTGTAAAGCAACATAGGTAGGAGTTTTTTATTTTTATTGGAAAGGAGGCTAACTGGGTGAAAAATATTATTGCAATTTCTATTGGAGCCTTCTTTGGAGCTGTTTGTAGATTTGTTATATCTCGGCTAAATTTTGGTCCTTTCCCTCTTACTACACTTTTTGTAAATGTTTTAGGTAGCTTTATTTTAGGACTTATTACAGAAATAATATTAGAGCATATAAAGATGACAGAGACATTGAGACATATGATAATAACAGGTTTTATAAGTAGTTTTACTACTTTTTCTAGTTTTATCCTTGAAATTATAGAACTCTTAATTAGGGGTGAAATTACAATTGCTATTTTATATCCTATTTTTTCTATTTTGTTGGGACTTTTGGCTTTCATATTAGGGATTAGGATAGTAGGGTTTATCTCTGTAAAGCAGAGAAAGAAGGAGTGTGAACTGATATGATTTATATTATTGTTGGCTTGGGAGGGACCATTGGAGCTATACTAAGATATTTAGTGGGGAATATATTTAAGAAATTTACAGAGAAGCATGGTATTGTTACGTTTTTTATAAATATTACAGGGAGTTTTTTGATAGGATACTTTTCTACAAGACAAATTCCAGAAGAGTTTAGGTGTTTTTTGATGGCTGGTCTTCTCGGGGGCTTTACTACATATTCGACTTTTATGTCTGATATTGTGAAATATTTAAGAGAAAGAAAGCACTTTGAGGCTTTTGTTTACATTGTTTTTTTCTATATTTTTAGGGATAATAGCTGCTGGACTGGGCATTGCTTTAGCAAATGGTATATGGAAAGCTTAGATTTTTAATGTTCTTATTAAGTCCCCAGGATTTCCTCCTGGGGACTTTTAAGGGAAGAGGGGGGAGGAAGGTAATATTACAACTCTATGATAATTTCTCTTATCTTTTTCTCAGGAATAATCTTTGTCCCTTTTTCTGTTTTTTCTAATTTCCCACCTTTGACATCTTTGATTCCATTTATGTTGAAGAGGAGTATGGAGTAAGGCTTCCCAGAGTCTTTCTTTACTTCTATTTTTATTATGTTATTTTCTTTGATGAGATTTATTTTTAAATCTATTTTTCTTTGTTGGTTATAAACTTCACAGGATATATTTTTTCCTTCTTGAGGCTCAAATACATGTAAAGTTACGTTATCAGCATAATCATAGTCAGGTTTTTCCTTGTTCTCTCCAACGGCAATAATACTTCCTGGTCTTGCCATAAGAGGAAGGGAGAAGTAGTCAAATTTTTCTTTATACCATTTGCCTCCTTCTTTTTTCTCTCCAGTTAAGATGTTTGTCCATGTTCCTACATTGGGAAGATAGTATTCTACTTCGCCAGTTTCTGAAAATATTGGGGCCACAAGCAAGGAATCTCCAAGCATATATTCTCTATCTAAGAAATGACATGTGGGATCTTCTTCAAATTCAAGTACCATCGCTCTTAACATTGGAATTCCTTTTTCAACTGCTTCTATCGCTTTTGCATATAAATATGGCATGAGACTACATTTTAGATTTACAAAGAATCTTAATACATCTACTGCCTCTTCATCATATAGCCATGGTACTTTATAATCATGGTTTCCATGAAGTCTGGAGTGAGAGGAGAGAAGTCCAAAAGCAACCCATCTTTTATATAGATCAGGAGTTGCAGAGCTATCAAATCCTGCTATATCATGACTCCAAAAGCCAAAGCCACAAAGACCTAAAGATAAACCTCCTCTTAAGGTTTCTGCCATGGATTCATAGGTAGATAGGGAGTCTCCTCCCCAATGCACAGGGAATTTTTGACTTCCTGCAGTGGCAGATCTTGCAAATACTATAGCATTCTCCTCTCCAAGTTCTTCCTTGAGAGTCTCAAAAACAGTCTTATTATAAAGATATGTATAAAAGTTGTGCTATTTTTTCTGGATCTGAGCCATCGTAGTAAACCACATCGGTAGGTATTCTTTCTCCAAAATCAGTTTTGAAAACATCAACGCCCATTTTAATTAATCTTCTTAGATGTTTGGAATACCAATCTCTTGCAGAGGGGTTAGTGAAGTCCACAATTCCCATGCCAGGTTGCCATTCATCGGTTTGCCATACACTACCATCAGGCTTTTTCAAGAGATATCCTTTTTCCTTTCCTTCCTCAAAGAGTTTTGATCTTTGGGCAATATATGGATTTATCCATACACATATTTTCAATCCCTTTTCCTTTAATCTCTTTAGCATCTCCTCTGGATTTGGAAATACCCTATCATCCCATTCAAAGTTTACCCAGTGATACTCCCTCATCCAGAAGCAGTCAAAGTGAAAAACATGAAGGGGAATATTTCTTTCTTTCATTCCCTCTATGAAGCTTGTTACAGTCTTTTCATCATAATTTGTTATGAAGGAGGTAGTAAGCCAAAGCCCAAAAGACCAGGAAGGAGGAAGGGAGGGTCTTCCTGTAAGTAAAGTGTAGTTTTCAAGAACTTCTTTTAAATTATCTCCTCCGATTATAAAGTAGTTGATTTTTTCTCCAGGAATACTGAATTGTACTCTTTCTACATGCTCCGTAGCGATCTCAAAAGATACTTTCTCAGGGTGATTTACAAAGACTCCATAATCTCTATTTGTTACGTAAAAAGGAATATTTTTATAGGTTTGATCAGATACTGTGCCTGCATCTGCATTCCACATTTCAATACTTTGGCCATTTTTTAATAAAAGGTCCAAATCTTTCTCCAAGTCCATATATTAGTTCTCCTACCGCAAGGTCAAGGCTTTCCACCATATATTTATTTTTACTTTCATCTATGGCGTATGCCATATGTTTGTAGCCTGAAGAAGTTAATTTTTTGTCTTTCCAGTAGAAAGTATATTGAAAAGTGCCTTTTTTATTGATCTTTACTTTTAGGCTTCCTGCCTTTAAGGTAATGGAATCTTCCTCATCTAATATCTCCGGTTTATAGTTTTTATCTCTATTTATTTCGAAATTAGGTCCTTTTTCTACTACTCCTTTAAAATGATAAGATGTTATCTCTATGATGTTGGGAAAGGGTGAAGAAAAATGAATTTCAAAGAGAGGACCATATAGAGTTTCTCCTCTATTTTTGACAAAACTTGAAGGAGCATAAACAACAAGCTCTTTTTCTTTTATTTCATAATCCCACAAAATACATGGATAGTAAATTCTAATGCCCTCTCTTACTCTCCAATGTCCATCAGTAAATTTCATACTTTCCTCCTCCTATTCAAATCTAAACCAGTTTATTTTTAATCCCTTTTCTCCTTTTATATATAGATCTTGAATACCCTCAATGTGCTCCCCTAAAAGATAAACGATTTCTTTCCACTCATTATTAGTATCTAAAACTTCAAAGGAAAATTCTTTTCCTATTTTGCTGAAAATTAAAACTATTTTGGAGTGATTTGAGGAAAGTTCTATGACTACCTTTTTAGGTTTGTTTTTAAACTCAAAATCCTTAAAAAGAATGAAGGAGTCGTTATCATTGAAAATTACGTATGTTTCTTTAAAGTTTCTTTTGGTATTAAAGGATACATTATGGTAGTCGTCAAAATTTATAGCCTTTGTATCTTTAAAGGGATTTCTATTTTTAATCTCCTCTCCATCTATGTGAAATTTATCCCTTAATCTAATATCCTTAGAAGATGCTCCGATTAAGATTTCGTACTCTCCTTTTTCTACCATATATCTTTCTTCTCTCACATCCCATATAAAAAGTTCTGATATGGGAATTGTTATATCTACTTTTACCCTTTCTCCTTTGGGGACAAAAACTCTTGTAAAGCCTTTTAGTTGCATATTAGGCCTCTTAACTTTTGAGTTTAAGGCTTTTATATATACTTGAGGTACTTCTTCAGAGTCCATATCTCCGATATTTTCTATTTCAAAACTTAATTTTATTTCCTCATTTAATTTGAAGTTTTTAGAGTTTAAAATTAAGTTTTTATATTCAAATTCTGTATAGGTTAACCCGTGGCCAAAGGAGAAAAGAGGTTCTTTGTCAAAATACATGTAGGTTCTTTTGCCTCTAATTATATCGTAGTCAGTAATGGGAGGGATGTGGTGAATGGATCTATACCATGTCATGTTTAATCTTCCTGCAGGTGAAAAATTGCCCAAGAGTATATCTGCTATAGCATTTCCCATTTCCTGTCCTCCGTGGGATGACCAAAGAATTGCTGGAATGTGGTCTTTTTCCCAACAAATAGCATAGGGATAACTACTTATTACCAATAGGACTATATTGGGATTTACTTTAAATATCTCTCTTACTAAGTTTTCTTGGTGTTCAGGAAGTACAATGTCAACTCTGTCTTCATCTTCTCTCCCGTTTACTAAAGGGTTATTTCCTACACAGAGTATTACTATATCGGAATTTTTGGCAATTTCACAGGCTTTTTCTATACCCTTTTCTACTTTTTCGAAGATGAATTTTTCTTCAGGAAGGTTTTCAAAGCTATCTTTAAACTTGAGTATATTTCCTTCCTTTTCATCTATGTAAGCATATTTGCCATTCCAGGTTTTAATTAAATAGGTACCATCTCCGATAGGATCAATATTAAAAACTTCTTTTACAAACCATCCAAATACTTCCTCCGCAGAGGAAAGGATAGCAGAGGTAGAATCATCGGCAGTTAGGTATTTGCCATTTGCTATTCCTTGGAGACTTTTCTTTCCCCATCCCCAGTCTATGTATTTAAAAACTTCCTTTTCCGTAATGTTATCACTTACAGCCCAGACAGGACTTATTCCTGATTCTATAACTCTTAAGTATTTGTTATTTTTCACTGACTTTATTGCTACGATATCATATGAGTCGTGATATAGAATTTCTTTGTTATAAAGCCTGTTTATTATTCCTTGTAATACTGATACCTTGTAAGGATATGTTCCACTGTACCAGTCATTGTAGTTTTTATTTGCAAGGGGACCTATTACTGCAATTTTGTTTATTTTTTCTTTTTTAAGGGGTAAAAATTTATTTTCATTTTTGAGAAGAACAACTGATTTTAATTCCGCCATATAAGCGAGTTGAGAATGTTCATTATTACAAATTTGGTTTGGTGGTACATAAAATCTTTTACTTATTTCTTCGTCAAATTCACCCAGCCTAAATCTTACTTTAAGAGAGTTCGATACGGCTCTATCTATATCTTCTTCAGTGATTAATCCTTTTTCTAAAGCTTGCCAGGCAGACTCAATGACCAGGTCTGGATTGTCGGTAAAGGCGTCTATCCCAGCCTTTAAAGCATAGGCAAGAGTTTCATAATGGTTTTCAAAGGTTTTATGAGAGGTAACTGTTTGGCTAAAGTCTGCAGCATCGGTTACAACACATCCTTCAAGTCCAAATTTTTCTTTTATTACCTCTCTTACAATGGGATTTATAATGCAAGGGATTCCATTAACTGCATTATAGGCTGTCATAATGCATTGGGCCCTATATTTCTCAATTACTCTTCTAAACACCTCAAGATAATATTCATACATATTTCTTGGGTCTATATCGGCCGAAAACTTATCTCTGTCCCTTTCATTGTTATTGGCAAAGAAGTGTTTGGGGGTCATTGCGGTTTTTAAATATACAGGATCATCTCCTTGCATACCTTGTATATAGGCACCTGCCATTTCAGAGGCAAGAAAAGGATCTTCTCCATAACCTTCTTCGGTTCTTCCCCAGCGAGGATCTCTTAACATATCTACGGTAGGAGCCCAAAGCATTAGGCCTCCAATCTTTCCCCTCATATAATAGTAGGCTCTTGCCTCTTGAGAAACCGCATTACCTATTTTCTTCATAAGTTCTCTATCAAAAGAAGAGGAAAGACCAATAGGTTGAGGAAATACTGTTGCCTTTCCAAGCCAGGCAACACCATGAGCTGCCTCTCCCCCAATATAAAATTCTCTAATATTGAGTCTTGGAATTTCTGCTTGTCTTGTGGGAAGGAGTTTTATCTTTTCCTCAAGAGTAAGTTTAGATATAAGTTCTTTTACTCTCTCTTCAATATTCATAACTAAGAAATCCTCCCTGTGATATTTTTTAATGCTTGATTATATAACTTTTACAATATCTTTCTAAATGACAATATTTTTATTTTTTAACACAAAATTGAATAGTTTATGTTGAATTTTGAAAGGTCTAATTTTGACCCCACATAGTATTTATAATTATCTTGAAAAATTTTAAGGGGAGGTTTTAAGGTTGAAGATAGATAAAATCTTTTCAAATTTAGAGGTTATGAAGCCTCAGAGTTTTGAAGATATGGTTGTTTTTCCTTTAAGCCTTAAGATTGATAATATACCTTACTTTATTACTCTTGACTCTGCCCTAAAAACAAGAAAATTCTTAATAAAAGAGGTACATACCTTTGGAGAGGTACCTGTTTTAAAAGTTATAAACCATTTGTCGGAACAAGTTTTAATTTTAGATGGAGAAGAGCTTAGAGGTGGTAAACAGAATAGGGTAGTAAATACTTCCATTCTTGTTAAGAAGAATAGTGAGTTAGTTATTCCTGTAAGTTGTACGGAGGCTCACAGATGGCATTATATTTCCGATGTTTTTGAAGATCCAGATGTAATTCCCATAGAAATTAGAAAGGGAAAGACTGAGAGTTTATTGAGAAATTTACTTTCGAAGGGTGAATTTGAATCAGATCAAGGTTTGATTTGGGATATGATAAATAGGTATCATATGGATTATGATGTCGATTCAGAAACTTCTGCCATAAGAGATGTATATGAAAAAGAGAAAGATAAATTAAAGGATAGACTTAATAAATTCCCCTATATTGATGGGCAAAATGGTATCCTGGTTTATGTGGATGGAAGGTTTGAGGGAATGGATATAGTACCCCTTACTTCTGCTTATAAAGAACTGCATGAAAAATTAATAAAAAGCTATCTTTTTAGACGTCCTTTAAAGAAAAAGAATAATCTTTTTAAGGATGAAAATGAAAAAATATTTGATGAGATAAGTAAGATTGAGCCATTGAAGTTTAAATCTGTAGGGCTTGGATGGGATCTTCGTTATGGTGGTGATAAATATATAGGTTCAATGCTGGTTTATAGAAACAAGCCTATACACATTAACTTTTTAAGAAGGACTATGTATTCCAAGGCCGTTTGAAGATTTCAAATTCTGTCAATTTTAAAGAGAATTCTCTAGAAGGAAAATTTATATTTTCTATATTGTTTACAGGGAATGCTCCAGCTATGCTTGTGGTTATGAAGCATTCTTCCATATGTTTTATATCTTCTATTTTTAGGAAGGATATGTGTATTTTGTAGCCTAAAATTTTAGTTGTTTCAATCACTTTTTTTCTCATAGTACCAGGCAAAAGCCCATTTTGAATGTGGGGAGTGTAGATATTTTTTTCTCTTCTGAAAAAGATGTTTCCAAAAGCAGTCTCGGTTATAAACTCTTTCTCGTTGAGAAAAAGACAGGTATCAAAACCCATTCTTTGGGCTCTTTCTTCCTCTATTACGTTTATCCCCATGTTAAAGGTTTTAATATAATTAAGGATATTATTGGAGTGTTTTTTGACTTTTGATATTTTAATAGAAAGTCCCTTATTATATATCTCTTTGTTATACTTTATTTCTTTCTCTTTTATGATAGGTTTATCCTCTTTAAAGTATATTCTTAGCGCTCCAAAAGGCTTTTTTATTTTTGCTAAATACTCTTTTAGATGTTCTTCAAACTTTTCTAGGGTTATTAAAAAAGGAAGATTCAATATTTTAAAGGCTCTCTTCATTCTTCTATAATGCTCAGGTACAAGATGTATATTGTTATTCTCAAAGTATAGTGTTTCATAGGGAATTAAGCCGAAATTGTATATGTATTCTTTTCTTTCCAAAGGGATCACCTCTTTGTTACATAGTTTTTAGAGGAAAGAAGTACTTCAAGTAAGGGTTTTCCCTTGGCTAAGGTCTCTTCGTATTCGTCTTCTTCCTTAGAATCCCATACAATGCCTCCACCCACATTATAATAGGCTATATCTTTTTCTACTATTAATGTTCTTATAGCTATATTAAAGGCCATATTAAGATTATTACTAATAAAACCTATTGATCCAGTATATACTCCTCTTGGATCTTTTTCTAACTCTTCAATTATTTTTATGGCATTGAGCTTTGGAGCACCAGTAATGGATCCTCCAGGGAAAGTTGCTTTGATTATATCTTTGAACTCTATGTCTTTTTTTAAACTACCCTCTATGGTGGATACTAAATGAAAGACCGAGGAATATGATTCAATCTCAAAGAGCTTTTTAACGTGGATAGATTCTGGAATACAAATTTTGGCAAAATCATTCCTTTCTAAGTCTACAATCATGAGGAGTTCAGATCTGCACTTTGTATCATTCATGAGGATACGTTTGTTTTTCTTGTCTTCTTCTCTGTTTTGGGCTCTTTTTATGGTACCTTTTATAGGTCGAGTGATTATTTTGTTTTTCTTTTTGTATAAGAAAAGTTCTGGAGAAGTGGAGATGATATAACTATCTTTTAATTTAATAAAGGCATGGAATGCTCCATAGTTTTTCTTCCTTAATTTATAATAAATGTAGTAAGGATCAAATTTTCCATTGAAATAGAATCTCTGAGATAAGTTTACTTGGTATACATCGCCTTCGTATATATAGTTTTTAATCTTTCTTATAGCTTCTATATATTCATCTTTTTTAAAATTAGTAAAGAAGTTATATACTATGTGCTCTTTGAATTTATAATCTTTGTAAGATGAACTTTTCAGAGAGTTGATTATTTCTTTTAAATCTTTATATATTTCTGAGGGTATTAGAATTTTCTTCTCCAGGTGGTCAAAGATTATAAAATTTTCATAATATCCAAAGAAGGCTTTGTGGTTTAATGGATTTTTCTTTCTTGGTATTTTGTAGAGATCTACTCCAAAATCATAAGATAAAAAACCTACAAAGCCCCCATTGAATATTAAATCTTCGTTTTTCTTTTTCTTTTTTTCTATTTCTGCGGAAAGTTTAGTTTAAAAAATCTTCTGCATCATCATTATCTCTACAAATTAGAATTTCCTTTGGAGATAAAAAGATAAAGGAATATCTTCCAAAATTTTTGTGAAAATAATTGCTCTCGAGGAGGATAGAGTAATCCTCTTTTAATAAGAAATAAAGGGAAAAAGGCTCTATAAAAAATTTTTCCTTACGAAGATCTAATTCTATCATATCTCTAAAAAGTTCTTTAATAATCTTATTCCATCCTCCGTTCCTATGGACTCAGGATGAAATTGTACTCCTTCTATTTTATAAAATTTATGCCTTATTCCCATGATCTCTTTGTTTTTAGTATAGGCTGTTATTTCTATATTATCACCTTCTTTATCTTTCTCGAGAACAAGAGAGTGATATCTTACTACTTTAAGAGGATTTTTGATATTTTTGAAAACACCTTTTTCATCATGAATTATCTCATCGATCATTCCATGCATAGGTTTTTGAGCTTTTACTAATTTTAACCCAAAATATACTCCAATTGCCTGGTGTCCTAAACAAACTCCCAAGATCTTTTTTGTATTTTTAAAACACATCTATTATCTCAAGAAGGATATGATCATCGGTTGGTCTTCCAGGTCCAGGGGAAAGTACTATGTAGTCTGGATTTAATTTACTTATATAAGAAATATTGATTTCGTCTCTGTTTTTAACAAGGGTTTTTATTTTTAATCTTTGAAAGTAATTGTACAAGTTGTAAGTAAAGGAGTCGAAGTTGTCAACAATAAGTAGCAATTGTTTTTCACCCTCCTTATATTTTGAAATAAATTTTATAGAAAAAGGATCTAAATTTTGATAGAATTGTTTGATATTATAAAGGCAGTAGACTTTGTAAGAAAAGAGGTGGAATTCAATGGAAATCTTTGTGAAGAAGCTCCTTGATAAAGGCTACATTAATGATAAAGATTTTTTTGTGATAGTTACAGAGGTGGATTATAAAGATGACATTCCTCTTCCTAAGGGGATGTTTAAGTTTCAACCTAATTTTCTCTTACATATTGTCGAAAGTGTAGTTGGACGCAATTCTGATGTAGTCCTCAAAGTGTATAAGGCTTTGGAAAGTAAGAACTTATATAAATTTAATGCTCTGTTTTATAGGAGTATGGATATTTTTGGCTATGATATCGAGGTTAAGGGTCAAGAATTTTCGGAGGATGAGGCAGAGAATTTAAGTCTTACTCGTAAAAAATATACTCAGATCTTGGAGAAGATGAACAAATATATTGAAAGGCTAAAGAAAAAACTTACTGAATATTTTTTTGAATTTTATAAAGAAGAGTCAGAAGAGATGATATTGGGTGAAGAGTATATAAACTATTTTTTTGGCGACGATGAAGATGACGACGATATGGAAGAATAAAATAAATGAGAAAAGAACAGGGCTTAGAGTAAATAAGCCCTGTTCTTTTTAAAACCTCTTCTTTAAACTCTTTCCCACCCTAATTTTTCTAAAGATTTTATCTTTTCCTCTTCATCTCCTAATACAATTACGAAATGATTTCCTATAGGATTTTTCAAAAAACGAATCATCTTTTATTTTTACTGTTATTTGGGTTCTACACATGTTCTCTTCAAAAGGCCTTTTAACTACCTCTCCTGTAAATACTGTAAATTTTTTGTTTCTTCCAATCCTTAATAGGGTAATCTTCTCAGAGTTTATATATCCTTCAATACCTACACTGCTTAAGGTTTCAAAATGAGTATTTAAGTTGAAATATTCAGGTATATTGATAGCTATAGTGCAATGAGCAAAAGTATATTCATCTTTTTCTATATCAGCAAGATTGGCCATAAAAGGTGTTTTGTTGGTTAATTTATTGACAAAAAGCATGGTAACAAGGGCTTCTATATCTCCCTCACAACTTGAAATTATACCTTCAGAGTTTAAAAGGGATAGAGCAAGACATCCTGTGATCTTCAAGTTTATAGCAAGATCAAAACATCTTATTGTAAGGGCATATAAATTATATTTTTCTATAATTTTCTTTAAAGATGTATAAACTTTTGTCGCTTTTAAAAGTTCCTCTTTTGTTATTTTCTTTTCTCTTGATAAGTTCCATATTTTGTCTGCCAGAGAAGGATCTTCTTTTAAATTTTCTTCTACTTCTTTTAGTGAGATTTCTATGGGTTCCAACCCAAAGTCTTTTAGTACATCATAATTTCCACTTTTTATTAGCCAATCACTGGGTTTTCCTATGATTCCTACCTTTTTATTTTTAAATTCATCAAGAACTTTTAGTATATTCATTATATTTTCGTTGGGTTTTGTAATTAAAATGGTTTTTATGCCTTTTTCCTTTGCATATGCCTGAACCTCTAAACTTGCAGCAAGGCCATTTGCTTTTCCAAAAGGTATAATGAAAAGTCCATCTTTTAGGTATTTTAAAGCTTCCTCTTCGGTTCCTCCTGTAAGAAGTACTATTGCATCAGGATCTTCACTTTCCTCTAAATTTATATATTTTCCTAAATATTCTTTGGCTTCTTTTAATTTCTCATCTACTTTATAGGCTATTGGACTTAAAAGAAATTTTATTTTCATAAATTACTCTCCTTTGCAAAATTTTTTAACGTATTCTGCCATATGTCTTCCAAGCATTCTACAGGCTTTTTGTTCTGACTCTTTAGGATAGCCCACGGAGACAGCTCCATAGTGGGCAGTAACTCCAGGGGCAGAATAATCAGGAAGTACCAAAAACTAAATACCCATAATTCATAAGTACAGTCAATATGGAGTAAAGAGTGGCTTCATTACCTCCTCCAAGGCCTCCTGATGATGCAAAAGCAGCACCAATTTTACCCTTTACCTTACCCCAAGCAACTCTAACACTCTCATCAAAAAACTTTTTTAATTTCCAGGTAAGAGTCCCACAGTAGGCTGGAGATCCTACAATAATACCATCAAAATTTAAGAGATCCTCTGGAACAGCTTCATCTACATGCTTGATTACTACTTCTACTCCTTCCACTTCTTGTACTCCTTTGGCAACTTCTTCTGCCATCTTTTTTGTATTTCCTGTTACACTATCGTATAAAATTAGAACCTTAGGCATGGAATCCCTCCTTTTATTTTGTATTTGTCAGCTGACTTTATTTTATATTAAAAATTCGATAAAAGAAAAATCTTTGACTTGAAGTATAAATAATAGTCGAAAAATTATAACAAAGAGTAGAGTATGTTGATAAATTTTTGTTATTACAATTTTTTCTGGATTTTAAATTTATTTTTTTGTTTAAATTTCTATATGTCAACCGGTTGACATATATGTAAAGCCGATATATAATTAAGTCTAAAAAATAATTAAGGGGGGGATAAAAAGTGAAGTGTAAAAGGTTATTGATATCCATATTTCTGGTACTGTTTTTAATTAACCTAGGTGGTGGACTATTTGCAAGCTCTACAAAAGTTAAGATCACATTTATGAGTACAAAGGGAGAAATAAACCCACAACTAGAGGAGGTTTTTAAAAACTTCTCTAAAGACTATCCTAACATAACGGTAGAGCTAATACCTGTTGGGGCAGGACAATCGCCCTTTGAAAAACTTTCAACTATGTATGCTTCTGGTAATGCGCCAACCATAGCCATGATTGATCCAAACGATGTTGGAAAATTTAAGGATAACTTCCTAGATTTATCCAATGAAAAGTGGACAAAAGATGCACTTAAGGGAGTATTAGATGATGTAACATTCGAAGGAAAGGTATATGCTTTTCCTTTTGCATTAGAAGGATATGGGCTCATCTATAATAAACAATTGATAGAGAAAGCAGTAGGAAAATTTGATCCTAATACAATAAGAACGAGATTTAGTTTAGAGAGGTTGTTTAAGAACTTAGAAGCAAAGAAAGTTACTCCAGTTGTTATTTCTCCATTAGATTGGTCATTAGGAGCACATTTTATAACAATTGCTTATGCTGCTCAATCTAGAGATTACGGGACAGTTAAAAAGTTTATAGCTGATCTGAGAGCAGGGAAAGTGGATTTAGTTAATAATAAGGTCTTTAATGATTTATTGGATACGTTTGATATGCTTAGGAAGTATAACTACCTCAAGGATTCACCTTTAGCTGGAACATATGAACAAGGTGCCCAATTATTAGCTCAAGACAAAGTAGCGTTTTGGTTTATGGGTAATTGGGCATGGCCTCTAATTGAGGAGGTAAACCCTAAAAATAGAGATTATGGATTTGTCCCCGTTCCCCTTGATAATAATCCAAATAACTTCTTTAATAGATCTATAGTAGCATTGCCTACAAAAATGCTTTTGTATTGATACAAAGAATAATTCAAAGGAACAACAAGAAGCAGCTAAGACTCTATTGAACTGGTTTGTATATAATGAGAATGGGCAAAAGAATTGGGTTTATGGTTTGAACATAATAGCTCCATTTAGTAACGTCAAAATTACTCCTAATGACCCTCTTGACAAAATCTATCGTTGAGTATGACAAAAGCAGGAAGAACCTTTAAAATACCATATGCTATATTGCCATCTGATCATTGGCCTATTATAGGAGCATATATGCAGAAGTATCTTGCAGGTAGGATGGATCGTAAACAGTTATTAACTGAGATTATGAACTATTGGACTAAAGCAAAATAATACAAACTAAGAGCATAAACTAAGTTAGGTGGGGCTGTCATAAAATTCTTTTGACAGCCCCACAAATGTTGATATATCTGTTATTAGGAGGAGGAATTTCAAGTGAGCAGCTACTTTTCAAAAACTAAACTTTTTGTGGTATTTTGTGGTATTTCAATAATAGCTTTTCTAACTGTAGTAATAGTTCCATTTATTTATGGTATTTATCTCACTTTTACAAACTGGGATGGGATTCACAAAAAGTATGAGTTTATAGGGTTCTCGAACTATATTGGTTTACTTAAAGATCAAGTTTTTAAAAATTCATTTCTTTTGACTCTAAAGTATGTCTTTTTCACAGTTATTTTTACTAATCTAATAGCGTTCCTCTTAGCTTATTTACTAACTAGCGGAATAAAGGGACAAAGTATATTTAGAGTTATTTTCTTTACTCCTAACTTAATAGGAGGTATTATATTAGGTTTTATTTGGCAATTCATTTTTCATAACGCTTTGCCTTACTTGGGAAGACATTTAGGTATAAGTCTAATTTCTGAGTCTTGGTTAGCTACTCCTGAAAAGGCTTTTTGGGCCTTAGTACTAGTGACAGTATGGCAATATTCAGGATACATGATGATGATATATATAGCAGGTTTAGTAAGCATACCTCAGGATTTGATAGAAGCTGCAATAATAGATGGTGCTAATAAATTCAAGGTTTTGACCAAAATAATAATGCCCTTGATGGCTCCTTCCTTTACAGTATGTCTATTTTTGTCCCTTCAAAGAAGCTTCATGGTTTATGATCTTAATTTAGCATTGACTAAGGGTGGACCTTTTAAGAGCACAGAACTTGTTTCTATGCATGTTTACAACGAGGCATTTTTGTCACAGAACTATGGTATAGGACAAGCTAAAGCTTTTGTGTTGTTTATAACTGTAGCGATTATAACTTTGATTCAGGTTTACTTAAGTAAAAAAGCGGAGGTAGAGCTGTAATGAAGGGTAACTTAAGAGTAAGAAGTATTTTTGATGTATTGAAATTTTTAATAATTTTGNNTTTTTCCTCTTTTTATATTCTACCTTTCGCTATAGTAGTAATTAATTCCTTTAAAAAGACCGGAGAAGTGGTTTTAAATCCTCTAGCTTTACCAAAAGAGTTTAAAATTAGTAACTACTTTGAGGCAGCTGAGAGAATGAACTACTTTAGGAGTTTTTTTAATACTTTTGTTATCACTGTCGCTAGTATAGCAATAATTGTGATTTTTNNATCTATGACTGCTTATATTTTTGCAAGGAAAAAGTGGTCTATTAACAAGATATTCTTTAGTATTATGGCTGCATCTATGATAATTCCTTTCCAATCAGTTATGATACCTCTTGTTAAAATTTATGGCTCATTAAACATGTTAAACAATATGTGGAGTTTAATATATATGTATTTGGGATTTGGGACTGCATTTGCAGTATTTCTATATCATGGATTTATAAAGAGTATACCCTTGGAGTTAGAAGAAGCAGCACTTGTTGATGGAGCTACCACTTTTCAAGCATTTTGGAAAATTGTGTTCCCTTTGCTAAAACCTGTAACAACAACGCTTATAATATTAGATGCTTTATGGATATGGAATGATTTCTTATTGCCAAGTCTTATTTTGATTTCTGCTGAGAAAAGAACTTTACAGTTGTCAACTTTTTATTTCTATGGAACCTTTACATCTAATTATGGTTTAGCAATGGCTGCTTTGGTATTGACTGTGTTTCCTATCATTGTAGTCTCTCTATTTATGCAAAAATATATTATTGCAGGAATTGTAAGAGGTGCAATTAGATAATAAATCTGGATAAAAAACTAGTTTCTTGAGGAAAAATCGAAGAAAATGAAAAACTCTGAGATTCTAAGATATGCAAGATATTTTGTTTCCAACAATAGGGATAAGGTGAATAACAAGTATAGATTGAAGTTTCATTTAATGGGTGAGTGTGGTTGGGTAAATGATCCTAATGGGTTTATATTTTTTAATGGTTTATACCATTGTTTTTTTCAATATAATCCTTTTGAGCCTTTTTGGGGACCTACCTATTGGGGACATGCGGTAAGTAAAGATTTGGTTAAATGGGAGCATCTACCTATTGCTTTGGCACCTGATGAGGAATACGACAAGGGAGGGTGTTTTTCGGGAAGTGCTATAGAAAAGGATGGAAAAATATATTTAATGTATACAGGCCATGTTGAAGTTGGATCAAGTGAATATTATCAAACTCAATGTATAGCGTATTCTATAGATGGGGTAAATTTTGTAAAGTATCGTAGAAATCCAGTTATAAGTACAAAGGATATACCTGAGAATGCAAGTAAAAGAGATTTTCGAGATCCTAAGGTTTTTAAAAGAGATGATTTTTATTATGTTGTTATTGCTTCGCAGAGTCAAAAAGGAAAAGGGCAAATTCTTTTATATAGGTCTTCAGATTTGTTTCATTGGGAGTATGTGAATGTAATTCTTAGAAATGATAACATTTTAGAGGGAGATGTGTGGGAATGTCCAGATCTATTCAGATTAGGAGAGAAAGATGTTTTACTTTTTTCTGCTCAAAAGAAAGAGGATAGTAAAATTATAAGCAGTGAAACATTTTATTGCACAGGAAAAATGGATTTTGAAAAAGGCTTATTCGATTTATATAATTGTGAGAAGCTGGATTGGGGTAAGTATTTTTATGCTCCTCAAACCACTATAGACCAGCAAGAGCGTAGATTAATGATTGCATGGATGGATAATTGGAATTGTCCCTTTCCCACACAACAGGGGCATAATTGGGCAGGAGCTTTTATATTACCTCGTGAGCTATTTTTAAGAGGGGACGGATTAAGTATAAAACCTGTAAGAGAAATAGAAAAGTATAGGAAAAGTGGAATGATTGTTGAAAAATTTTTGAGTAATGATTCTATTTATCTAACTTTTGATTCAGAATGTCTTGAGACTGAAGTTGATTTGTTCTTTATAACACCAGCTCAGGTTGAAATTGAGCTTTGTTCTAATTTAAGTGCCTCCTCAAATAACAGTATAAAAATTTTATACAGTAACATATCTAAAAAACTTCAACTCATTATAAACGACTTGGTTTTTAGTGAGGAAAGGCAAGAAGTAAAGATAGACCTAAAAAGAGATAAACTAAATTTAAGATTTTTCCTAGATAAATCTTCCATAGAAATTTTTGTCAATGAAGGAGAGAAAGTTTTAACTAATAGGGTTTATCCCTTAGAAAAATACAACACACTAAAAATAAATTCTGAGGGAAATTGCAAAGTTTATTTAAGAAAGTGGGATCTGGAGGTTTAGAATCAGGCAAAGAATGTCTTTTACTTTATATTAGTAGATTCTCTTTCTATAAGAGAGATAGGGAGTATATATTTGGATTCTGCATTTTTGCCCTCGATCTTATCTATTAATACCTCTATTAATTTTTGGGCCATTTTGTCTTTATCTTGTCTTATAGTAGTGAGAGATGGCCTAAGTAAGGAGGCTAGGCTTATATCATCAAAGCCCACAACTTTTAGATCTTTAGGCACATTTTTTTTGAAACGATCAGCTATTCTTATAACTGTAGCTGCTATTAGATCACTACTTGCAAAAATCCCATCTATTTGAGGATGTTTTTCAAAGAGATCTTTAATTATTTTCTGGTACTCTTCAATCTCAAACTTATTAAGTTTTGTCTCTACTACTACATGTTTGATCCCCTTTTCTCTTACTACTTTTAAGAAGCCGTAATATCGATCATTAGCTGGAGTATTAAGTTCTAGAGGTCCACTGATGTGTGCTAAATATTTGCAGCCTCTTTCTATTAAGAGATTGGTTGCCATTATAGCTCCAGTAAAATTGTCTGAAGTGATACATGGAATATCCTCAGAAATATATCTATCTAATGCTACTATGGGTAAATTTATACTTTTATAATCTTCCACATTAAGGGTGTGGCTTCCCATTATGATGCCATCGACTTGATGCCTTTTTAGTCATTTTAATATATTCTTTTTCTTTGTGACCATCCAAATAAGAATTGCAGATAAGAACTTTATATCCCTTCAGATATGCATAATATTCTATGTACTTTGTAATTTCGGCAAAAAATGGATGAGAAATATCAGGAATTATAAGCCCTAAAAAATATGATCTTTTTTTAAACAAGGCTCTTGCGATCTCATTAGGTTGGTAATTTAGTTCTTCCATTGCTTTGTAGACTTTTCTTCTGGTCTCTTCACTTATGTAGCCTCTATTGTTTAAGACTCTTGAAACTGTTGTAGGACTAACTCCTGCTCTTTTGGCTACGTCCTTTAAGCTAGGCATTTTATCATTTGACCTCCTAAAAAAGGATGAGTAATTCAGAATTGATTTTATAACTACGCTACTAATTGGTCAAATTTTATTTAAGTTTCCTTTATAAGAAAAAGCTAAGATTTTATAAAAAAGTATATCACGAAAAATAAGTAGTAAAGAGATAAAATATAGAAAAATTACAATACTACGTGTTTAGGAAGCTTAACTTTTAAGCAAAGTTCTTTTCTCCTGATTTTAATAATGGTTCTTGGGATTAATATCTACTTGTGGTATCATAACTTAAAGAGAGTTTAGACTAAGTGTTAGCTATGAATAGAGATCAAGATATAAGTAAATTTCTCATAAGAGCTCAAGAAGAAGAGCGTAAAAAAAGATTGCAAGAGAACTTCATGATGAAGTAGGACAAACCTTATTATAAAAAACTTTATTTTTTGTATTTAATTTTTTTNNAGGGTAAGTTTAAAGTATATATTAGCTTTATAAAAAAAGGTGATAATCATTGCCTAAGAAGACCTTTTATAATATTCCTGAAGAGAAAAGAGAAAGAATAACTCGTACTCTCATAAAATATTTTGCTGAGAAACCTTATAGTAAAGTTGATGTGGAGGATATTGCTAAGGAATGTGGAATTGCAAAGGGAAGTATGTATCAATATTTTGAGAATAAAAAGGATATGTATTTCTATGCTATAGAGAATGCAACAAAGAGGAGTTTGGAAATATTAAAGGATGTAAATTTTGAAAACATAAGTCTTTTTGAATATGTTAAGCAATCTTTTGAATTTAATTGGGATTTCTTATTAAAATATCCCTATGAGTATATACTCTTAGAAAAATCAGCCTTTTATGATGATTCACCTTATAGAGAGGAAATTAGAGAGTATTATGAGAAACTTACTCACAATATTTTGTACGATTTTGTAGTAAAAAATCAAAAGGCAGGATTTATAAGAGATGATATTCCTCCTGAGATGATAATGACATTTATCGAAGGAACTTCTTGGGCTTTTAAGAAATTTTTGGTGAGTCTCGCTAAGAGTAAAGGCATGAAGATGAAAGATTTGTCTAAAGAATATGTTAAAGAGCTTCAAAATTATTATCTTAAAATTTTGGAAGAAGGAATAGGTAAGAAAAAGTAAATCCCACATAGTTCAGAGGAGATTAGTAAGGATATTTTGGACAAATCTTGTCCCTCTACTTTTAGAAGAAGAGTATTTTCGATTATTTTTTTATTTTTTAAGTAGTATAATTATAAATTAGGATTATGTAGAGAATTACTTTGGAGGTGAAAGAATGAAAGAAAATTTAAATTTCTCCTATTTTATTCCTACTAAGATATGGTTTGGTCCAGGAAGCTTAGAAAAACTAAGAGAAGAAAAGCTCCCTGGTAGGAAAGCACTTATAGTTATTTCTGCTGGGGGCTCCATGAAAAGACTTGGTTATCTTGATAGGCTTACAGATATTCTAAAAAGTAAAGGCGTAGAGTATGTAGTTTTTGATAAAATTCTTCCCAATCCTATTAAGAAGCATGTAATGGAAGGTGCTCAAATTGCAAGAGAAGAGAAATGTGATTTTGTAATTGGACTTGGAGGAGGAAGTAGTATTGATTCAGCAAAGAGTATTGCGTTGATGGCAAAGAATGATGGTGACTATTGGGATTATATTGTAGGTGGTACTGGAAAAGGTAAAAAGCCAGAAAAAGGAGCTTTACCTATTGTGGCTATAACCACTACAGCAGGTACAGGAACTGAGGCAGATCCATGGACAGTAATAACCAATGAGGAAACTAATGAGAAAATCGGGTATGGTAATGAATATACTTTTCCTACTTTGTCCATTGTAGATCCTGAACTTATGTTGAGTGTTCCCCCTCATCTTACTGCCTATCAAGGATTTGATGCCTTTTTTCCATGCAGTAGAGGGCTATATTGCAAATATTGCAACTCCAGTGAGTGATCTTTATGCTTTAAAGAGTGTAGAATTGATTGCTAAATATTTACCTGTTTAGTGTAAAAAATGGTAGCGATCTTACTGCAAGAACTTATGTGGCTCTTGCTAATACCCTTTCAGGATTTGTAGAAAGTACATCAAGCTGTACTTCGGAGCATTCTATGGAGCATGCTCTTTCTGCTTTTCATCCAGAGCTTCCCCATGGGGCAGGATTGATTATGCTTTCAGAGGCTTATCATACCTTCTTTGCCTCAAAGATTCCTGAAAGGTATATAAACCTTGCAAGGGCAATGGGTGTTGATGTGGATTCTCTTCCTGAAGAGGAGAGACCTTTTGCTTTTGTTAAAGCACTGAAAAAGCTTCAAGAAGAGTGTGGAGTGGCAAATTTGAAGATGTCTGACTATGGTATAAAGGAAGATGAAATTGAGAAATTGGCTAAGAATGCTATGGAGACTATGGGCGGACTCTTTGAAATGGATAGGTATAAGTTAAGTTTTGAAGAAGTTGTAGAGATAATGCGAAAAGCTTATAAGTAAATTTAACTGAATATCCTTTTAGGGCTCTCTCCTCAAAAGGGAGAGAGCCTTTTTTATTATGGTATAATAAAAGTCAAATGAGAGGGGTTTTATACTTTTTATCTTGGCTTATAGGTTGGATATATTACAGAAATCTGAGATTTCTCAAGAGGGAAGGGGAAATTTCAGGGGATTATAAAATTTCGGTGATAATTCCAGCGAGGAATGAAGAGGAGAATTTAGGTAAATTACTTTCTTTATTAAAAAAGCAGACTTATAAGCCTTATGAGGTGATAGTAGTGAATGACAATTCGGAAGATGATACAGAGNGAGTAGGTGAGAGGAATGGAGCGAGGGTGATATCGTTATATGAGGAACCACCTGAGGGGTGGGTAGGNAAGAACTGGGCGATATGGAATGGATATTTAGAGTCGAGAGGGGACATTTTATTATTTTTAGATGCTGATGTAGAGCCGAGTAGTGAGTTTATAGAGGTAATGCTAAGTAGTTATGAGAGGTATGGGGGTTTAATTTCCTGTTGGCCTTATCAGAGATTTGAAAAATTCTA
>Ga0065718_1005049_pt1 | contig 22617 bp, 20 predicted proteins | sample GBSCel77sediment_2_FD_59105 | JGI IMG/M metagenome (GOLD analysis project Ga0065718, IMG submission 59105) | Hot spring sediment microbial communities from Great Boiling Spring, Nevada - cellulolytic enrichment CS 77C v3 (version 3) | ecosystem: Environmental > Aquatic > Thermal springs > Hot...
CAAACTCTAATGCTTTAAATTAACTATCAAAAAGCTTAACAAACTCAAAAAACTTATCGTTTAAAACTACAATTTTTCTTAAATCATCAATCTACCAAAAATTTGTGACTTTGTTTTTTTACTTAACCTTCTAAAACCAAGAAGATAGAAGGCTTAAGATACTATTGTCTTTTTTGATATTGTTAATTTTTGTAATATGTTTGTTGCTGATTATTTTTGTTTGCATTGATAATATTTGCTTGTCATTTTGCTTTTCTTTTTGTATCTTGATTGTATTTCATATTAGTATTGGCATCTCTTACCTTCAATCACCACCCATTTTGCAAACGGCTATTGTAGTTTATAAATGGAACTTTGTATTTGAGTGTTACTCCGTTTAGGATAATATCTCTTTGATACTCATAAACTGGGCTTTTTGCTAAGTTCATTTACCTTTGAAAATTAGTATTTTCTTTTTTTAACTTGTCATATTAAGTTTTTAGAGAATTATAATCTTTCAAAATTTTTTCATACGTGGTCTTGTAATTTGTTGGAGATGATGCAACTGCAACAAAACAAAAGATTACAGCAAATATGATTATAAAATACTGACATGGGCTTTTTCGTTTCCTTAACCTCCCTGAAAAAGTTCTGTTTTTATTTTTATACTACAATTTATACTGCAATGGAAACTTAATGTCAACCATATTTTGAAATAAATAAGCTCTTGCATTTATATACTCAAAAAATTATAATTAAATCAAGATAACACCTTAAAAGTATATAATTTGTCGAATAATGTTGAAAAATGTCGAATAATTTCAAAAAACAATGAGAGGAGGTAAAAGTATGCTTTACTGTCCCAAGTGTAGTGCTACAATTGAAAAGGGGCAGAAAGTATGTAGTCAGTGTGGAGAAAGCTTAGAGTCAAAGATTTTGAGTAATTTACAAAGGACAAAGAGAGAGTTCTTCTTAGAAAAATACTTTGAGGGACAAACAGAAGAATTTAAAGTTCCAAGCATAAAATTTAAATTTGACAGAAAATTTTTGCCTTGGCTTTACGGAATTATAGGGTTTCTTTTGTTCTTAATATTGTTTGTAGCAATTGGAAAGTCAATATATTCTCCCCAAAGGGTTGTGAATGAATTCAAGGAAGCTATTAAAAATAAAGATACAAGAAAACTTTCCCAAGTACTTGTTCATGAAACAGGTGAACAAATTTCACAAGATAATCTAAAAGCTTTCTTAGAATTGTGTCAGACAAAGCCTGAATACATAGATGATATTTTCAAAGCATTAGATGAAGCAATTCAATCAATTTCAAATTCATCCTCAGATGAAAAGAATAGGTCTCTGACCGATACTTTATCTGATCTTTTCTCAACTCAAGATTATTCTAACGATTTTCTCTTAAAACCTGCAGGCAAAGGCTTGATTTTCTTTACGAAATATAAGATTGCAGCAAAAAATTACTTTTTAAAGGTAAAGTGTGACACTAAGGATGCAAAAATATTCTTGAATGGTAAAGACATTGCTTCAGTTTCAGAGCCGTCTCAGGAAATCTCAATAGGTCCGTTGATTGCCGGTATATACAAGATTAAAGCAGAATACAAAGGTCCGTATTGTGCATTAGAAAAGATTGATGAAGAAAAAATTTACAGTACAGATTTTAGTAACTATAACCAATACACTGCTGAACTGTATCTTTATCCTCGCTACGTAAATATAAAATCAGATTTTGAGGATGCTGAGATAATTTTGAATGGTAAGCCCACGGGTGTATTGGTAAAAGATGCAGCTGAATTTGGACCTGTAAGTAACGAAAGTGAGTTTAGTGCAAAAATAAAATTTCCATGGGGTGAAGTGAGAACAACTTCTGTAAAACTTGGCAGCTGGTCAAATAGCATTACAATTCCAAATACACTTTCAAACGATGATACTAATAATTCGACATTCGAAAAGGTTGCTTCTGTTATAAATGATTTTGAAAAGTCTTACAGAACTGCTATGACATCTCAGGATCCGAATAAGTTTTTGCACATTTCTGATGAATTAAAACAAATTTTTACAAGTAGAATTGAAGATTTAAAAGCTAATAACCAAAAGTTTACAGGCAAAGTAACAAAAACAGAGTTCAACTTCGGAACATTGCAATTCTTTAAAGACCAGGAGGGAAAAATAACATTAAAAATTACTGCAAAAATTTACTACAAAGATGCAATATATTCCCAAGACGAGACTCCACCACAAGATATTCCTGAAAAAGTAACTGCACAGGTTTACACGCTAGTATGGGATGAAAATGCAAAGAACTTTATTATTGTCGGAATAGAGGCTCCCTGGTTTTATGACTGGCCAAAAGATGGCAAAATTAAAGAATACAAATTAGATGAAGGGAGTGTTTGATTGAAATGATAAAGTGTCCGTATTGTGGTAGAGAACTTCAGGAAGGTGAGGTTTGCACTTGCCAAACAAATCAAACGATGGTGAGTCAAACAACTGGCAATCAAGTTACAAGCGGTGAACTATTGAATGATACTCAAAATACTGCGGAAGTTAGTGAGGATGTTAAAAGCGAAAATATTGAGCAGACTGTGAATACCGCTGAAGAAAAGAAAAAGGAATCTACTAATGCTTCAACCCTAAATGATGTAATTAACTCAGCAGTTCGATATTGTTATCTTACAATAAAATTTGCTTGGGCATTTTTGAAAAATCCATTTGTTTTTATTTCAAAGGTTATACAGAACAATGACTATAAAGCAGGCATTTTATTTGCTATTCTTACTTTTGTATTTGTTTCTATTCAAAATCTGGTTTTAGCGGGGAGAGGTATAAAGTTAGTTGAAGATTTTATTGGGATATCGGACCTTTTAAATTCGTATTCATTGTTTAAAACATTTCTTTATAATTTCATAGGTTTGTTTCTTTTGTACCTTTTGTATTGCGGGATAGTTAAATTGATATTTGTGATATTAAAGGAGAATATTGATTTTAAAGCTGTATTAGGTGGGATAGGGGTAAGTTTAATTCCTCTTGGATGGGTAGCTATTGTAAATTCAATTTTGCAGTTTATAAGTATTTGGTTGATTGTGTTATTATGCATATTTGGTTTTCTTATGAATGTTACATTAAATTTTTGGTCGGTTAAGGTTTTACTGAAAGATAAAGAAACTAAGGCACTTTATATTACAGTAGGAGCGTATATTGTGTGTATTATTTTATTATCATTGATTGTATTGGCTATGGGCAATGGGATAGCAAGTTTAAGTGAAGGAAATGTTATTAGTATAGGTTCAGATAATATTATTGGGACTTGGTCGGATGATAAAGATACCATCATATTTTATCCAAATGGTACATTTAAAGCCCACTACTATTGGATAGGTGGTGCGTGGGAGATAGATGGGAATAAATTATATCTTACCGGAACGCTGACTGGTAAAGAAGGATATTATTACAATATTAAAGATAATAAACTGATTTTAAAATCTATCCCTGGTTCTGGCAGAGGTAATTATGAATTTTATAGGGTTAGGTAAATTAAAATATTTTTAGTTCGGTATAGAGGTGGTCGGTAGGTATGAAAAAGAGTAGATTAATAATTGTTTGTATACTTATTCTTTTATTATTGTCAATTACTGGATGTTCAGTGTTTAAAACAAAAAAAGAAAGTATAAGTAAAATCAACACTCCAGCTTTACAAAAATCGAATCAGACCATTAAGTCAAGTGAGAATAAAACTACAAACAAACCTACATGGGATGTTGTGTTTGAAAGAGTATATCAAAATACAGAAAAGTATAAAATAGATGTATATATACCTAAAATCATTGGTAATGGATTGAAACAAGAAGTTTATGAGAAAATAAATTCTGTTCTTAAAAAATATGCTGAACAACAAATCGAACATATAAAAAAGGTATCTGCTGAGGCAGAAGGTGACTCAGGTTTATATCCATATTACCTTTATATCGGTTATGAATGGGACAAAAGTGTTGAACCTTATATTTCTTTTTTGTTCGAAGAATACTCAGATACGGGTGGAGCACATGGTTTGACTCAAATCATAGGTTTTACCTTTGATCTAAGAACAGGTGAGAGTATAAAACTTGTAAACAAATACTTAAATAATGATCAACGAAAATTGATATATAATTATATAAATTTTGCAAGAGCTTTGTGTAATGATTTAGATGATCCACCATATGAAGTTTTTAATGGACAAGACAATCAGCAAACCTTTGATGAAGACTTGTTTGAAGATATGGTATTCAAAAATAACGGTCTTTTAGTTTGCTTTGAACCATATAAGATTGCATCATATGCAAGAGGAGTAGTAAGATTTTGGTTTGACTTAGATGAGCTAAGGAGCAAGGAAGTAAATAAAGAATTTGATTTAAGTGATTATAGCACAATAAAAAAGTTATTAAGTATGAACTTAAGCGAAATAAGAAAAGAATTTGGTTTACCAGTAGAAATCTATTCCTTTGAGGGAGGATTATTATATAAAACTAAAAGTGGGGTTTTATTTAGCTTTAGCTTTAATTCGGTAGAAAGATTAGAAAATATTACTAAAGCATATGTTAATAGTTTTAGTTCAGGGAATAATATAAAACTTTTTGGCATTTCTTTGAAAGGTTCTCTCTCGGAGTTAGACAAAAAATTAAAAAATATAAAAGAATTAAGAAAAATTAGTGAAGGAATTGATGAAGAGTGGGGTACCTATTTTGTATCATATGAACTCGCTGAAGCTATAGAATTATATATCGACTCCAAAACAAGTGATAAAAACTCAGATGTGAGTTATATATTGGTAAAGAAAAAAAGGTTTTAGAACTAGTTGAACAGAGTTTAATAGTAGGTTGTGTTTGATTGTTGGCATCAAACCAAAAACAATTTAGTGAGGCAAAATAAATGTAGGATAAAATAAAAAGTAGATGATATTACAAATCTAAAACACTCAAGTTTAATGTTAGAAGTGGATAATTGTTATGCAGAGAGGACATTATATGATACCAATGCATAAAGAAAAATTATGAGTTATAATTACTTTTCTTTAAGCAACATGTAATAATATTGAATTGAAAACCTTGAAGTACCAGAAGAATCTTAGTCAAGCAACTGAGAATACATATATTCAAATAGGCCATAAAATTCTTTTCAAAGATGATGGAATGAAAGTATATTTTACTTCTTTTGATAATATTGACTCCGCGATAAAAACTCTTGCTACTTTTTTATATTTTTGTATTAAATTTAATGAGTTAAATAAGCATGTGATTTAAAGAGTAAATATCCATTCTTCAAGAAAACTTGAAAAACTTTTGCAGTTAGCTCAAAGATATCAAATTTAACTTTGGACTCTGCGATGTAACTTGTATGTGGAAAGGAGCAGTTTAATAAATATTGGTGCAATAGAATGGACTTTTAACCCTGAAAGATGGAGTTCACGAAGATGCAAACTTTAAAATGTTTAATACTGTTGTTTTTAGAAGAGTTGCAACTGTTTTGAATGTTGAGATAATGAAGACAACTCCTGATTAAGTCTATAAAATTTTCAAAAACAAATAATCTGGAGCAATAAATACAGTTACGAAAGGAAATGTTTTATGGAGTAAATTATTTAAAGGGACAGGAGAAGATAAATTTTTATCAGTGGCAGTTACAGCCAAGGATGAAATTTTTGCTGTGGGTGATTCTACTTCAAAAGATTTGGATATGTATAATTTTGTAAAGAAATCATCACATCTCATAACTGCCGATAAGTCCGATGGGATTATTGTTAAATATGATTGTAAAGGGAATGTAATTTGGAAAAAAATATTTGGTGGAAGTGGAAGAGAATCATTCAGAGATATACTCTTCAATGGAGATATAATCATGACAATAGGTACTTCAGATTCAATCGATGGAGATCTTACTTATTTGGTAGATATGGGGTTAAAAAAGAAATGGAATGAGACATGTGATGATATTGTTATAGTTATATATAACAATAATGGAGAGATTATATGGAAAACATTACTAAGTGGAAAAAGTTTTGATAGACCTTTTAGTGTTGTTCAGATTGGGGAAGATAGTTATATTATTGTGGGAAGCACATCATCAGAAGATGGAGATTTTAGCTGCTTCAATAAAGGGTTAGATGATGCTTTTATCATTAAACTTCATGTACATAACTGCAAGTAATTTTAATAAGCAAAGTTGTGTAATAAGAAGATATAGCTATTGTAGATAAAAGTATGCAGATGGCAGGAGATCCCTTTGTGGTAAAATATTAAAGTGCAAAAAAATAACAACCAAAGGAGATGCATATTAAGAGCAGAGGTTATTCACTTCCCTGCTTTTAATTTACTATATCATTTACTTATTGACTTTTTGCTTGCACATATTTAAAATAGAAAGCTATCTTCAAACTTTTAAAAGGAGGCAGCCGAAAATTTGAAAATGCTAACCCAAAGAGACGACATCAGAAACATCGCTATAATTGCCCATGTTGACCACGGAAAAACAACCTTAGTTGACGCAATGCTAAAACAAAGTGGAATATTCCGTGAAAATCAGGTAGTTGAAGAAAGAGTTTTAGATTCAAACCAGCTTGAAAGAGAAAGAGGAATTACAATAATGGCAAAGAACACTGCCATTATGTACAATGGTATAAAGATAAATATCATAGACACACCGGGGCATGCAGATTTTGGAAGCGAAGTTGAAAGATCGCTTGTAATGGCAGATGGTGTACTTTTGATTGTAGATGCCTATGAAGGTCCAATGCCACAGACAAAGTTTGTTTTAAGGAAAGCTTTGCAGCTTAAACTAAAACCAATTGTTGTTATAAATAAAATTGACAGACCTTTTGCTCGGCCTTATGAGGTTTTGGACAAGGTTTTGGATCTGTTTATTGAACTTGGAGCAGAGGAAGACCAGCTTGATTTTCCATATGTATTTGCATCAGCAAAGGAAGGTATTGCAAAGTTTGATTTAGAAGATGAAAGTCATAATTTAGAGCCACTTTTTGAGATGATTATAAACAATATTCCAGCACCAACAGGTGAAATTGATGCACCTTTCCAGATGATTGTAACTTCAATTGACTATGACAATTACCTTGGTAGAATTGCTATTGGCAAGGTTGTAAGAGGAAAATTAAAACTCAATCAGCAGGTTGCAGTTTGCACAAAACAAGATGGAGTTTTGCAAAAGACAAGGGCTACAAAGCTGTATCAGTTTGAAGGTTTAAAAAGGGTAGAATGTAGCGAGGCAAAGCTTGGTGATATTGTTGCAATTGTCGGAATAGATGGTATCAACATTGGTCAGACTATTGCAGACGTGGAGAATCCAGAGGCTTTGGAGTTTATCAAGATTGATGAGCCAACAATCTCCATGATATTTTCAACAAACGACTCACCTTTTGCAGGAAAAGAAGGTGAATTTGTAACATCAAGGCATTTACGAGAGCGCCTTTTTAGAGAACTTGAGAGAAACGTGGGGTTGAAAGTTGAGGAGACTGATTCACCTGATTCATTTAAGGTATCAGGAAGAGGGGAACTTCACCTTGCAATCTTAATTGAGACTATGAGAAGAGAAGGTTATGAGTTTCAGGTTTCAAAGCCGCAGGTTATAACAAAGATAGTAAATGGTGAGCTTTATGAGCCGTATGAATATTTGATAATTGATGTTCCAGAGGAGTTTATGGGCACTGTCATGGAAAAATTGGGCCCACGAAGGGCACAGATTCAAAATATGACTATCTTAAACGATGGATTTATGCGTCTTGAATTTATTATTCCTGCCAGAGGTCTTATAGGTTTTAGGTCGGAGTTTTTGACAGATACAAAAGGTAATGGCATTATGAATCATGTGTTTTATGATTATATGCCATATGCTGGTGACATTCCCGAAAGAAACAGAGGAGCACTTATAGCATTCGAAACTGGTGAGGCTGTGACATATGGTCTTTACAATGCCCAGGAGAGAGGAAGATTGTTTATAGGTCCTGGAACTGAAGTATATGAAGGTATGATTGTTGGTGAAAGCTCACGTCCAGAAGATATTGTGGTAAATGTTTGTAAGAAAAAACACTTGACAAACATGCGATCAGCAACAGCTGATGAAGCTTTGCGTTTGATTCCACCAGTTCAGCTCTCCCTTGAAGAGTGTATAGAATTTTTAGCAGAGGACGAGCTTTTGGAAGTGACACCAAAGAATTTAAGGCTCAGGAAAAAAATTTTAAATCATGAGATGAGAAAGAAAATAGAGGCAAGAGTGAAGAAGGAAGAAAAGGAGCCTGTTTATTGAAGGCTCTTTTTCTTTTTGGGTTTCGGTTATGGTATAATATTGAACATAAAAGTAAAGAAAAGTTTGGGGTAATTGCTGTGAAAAGATTTTGGCAAAAGAGATTTATTAATTTAGCTATATTACTCATCTTTGTTTTAACTTTTTCACTTGTTTGTGTATATTTAAAACTTCAAAATGGGAAAGTGATTGAAACTGTTGTGGAAATTCCTCAAAATACATCCACAAAAGATGTTGCTATGATTTTGAAGAAAAATGGGATTATAAAAAACCCATACTTTTTCATGTTTTATGTTAAACTCAATAACTATAAAATAGCAGCAGGAAAATACAAACTTTCGTCTGATATGACATATAAACAGCTGTGCGACACTCTTAAAAAAGGTTTTGTTCCAAGGGCGGCTGTTAGGTTTACCATTCCTGAAGGGTTTACAGCCCAGCAGATTGCTAAAAAACTTCAAAGTCTTGGGCTTGTAGATGAAAACAAGTTTCTGGAAACTATTAATAATTATGAGTTTAATTTTAAGTATAAATACAGTTCAAAAGAAGTAAAATTCAAGCTTGAAGGTTTCTTGTTTCCTGATACATATGAAGTATATCCGGGCACTTCGGAAAAGGATATTGTAAAAATGATGTTAAATAGATTTTTGGAGGTATATGAAAATTTAAAAGATAAAAAGACAACAGACTTAGATGATGTTCAGACAGTTATACTTGCTTCAATTATTGAGAAAGAGGCAAAAAAAGATAGCGAAAGAGGACTTATTGCTGGTGTGTTTTTAAACAGGCTACAAAGGGGGATAAAACTTGAGAGTTGTGCAACAGTAGAATATGTGTTGCCTGTTCACAAAGAGGTTCTTTCTTTGCAGGATGTGAGAATAGAATCTCCATATAATACATACCTGAAGAAAGGACTGCCGCCTTCTGCTATATGCAGTCCTGGTAAAAAAAGTCTTCTTGCAGCTTTAAACCCTGCTAAAACTGATTATCTATTTTTTGTTGCTAAAAAAGATGGAAGTCATATATTTTCAAAGACATTTGAAGACCATTTAAAAGCTCAAAAACAAATAGAAGAAGGGAAAAAATAAAAGATGGATATATCGCAAGATATTTTAAATCAGTTTATAAGAAGCAAGCTTACAAATATGGATCCAAGACTTTCTAAGATTGAAAAGGAGGCTCAAAAGAAAAATATACCAATAGTTTCAAAAGAGGTATCGAGGCTTTTAACAATACTTTCGATGCTCAAAAAACCAAAGAGAATATTGGAGATTGGCACTGCAGTAGGATTTTCAGCGCTGTCCATGCATATAGGCTTTCCTGAGGCAAAGATTATTACAGTAGAGATGGACTTTGACATGGTCATGGAAGCTAAGAAAAATATAAAAGAGTTTGGTGCACAGGACAAGATAGTTGTGGTTGGTGGGGAAGCAGAAGAAGTTTTAGAGGCAATTGAAGGAGAATTTGACATGATATTTTTCGATGCCGCAAAAGCTCAGTATATAAATTATTTAAACCTTACCAGGGAGAAGATGGCAAAAAACTGTCTCCTTGTATGTGACAATGTACTTTTTAAAGGGATGGTTGTAGGAAGAAGGTATCTTAAAAGAAGAATGATAACAATTGCAAAAAGAATGAACAAATTCATAAAAATGATAGAAGATGACCCTGATTTTGTAATGACCCTTCTTCCAATTAGCGATGGAGTGTTGATAGCGGTAAAAAAGTAAAAGAAAAAGTTGTGGAGGTTTTTCAGAAAATGATGAAGGTAAAAAAGCCTGAGCTTGTTGCACCTGCAGGCGATTTGGAAAAGCTCAAAACTGCAATTTTGTATGGAGCAGATAGTGTATATATTGGTGGGAAAGAATTTGGGCTCAGAAAATACGCAGATAATTTTGATTTTGATGAGATGAAAGAAGGTATTGATTTTGCACACAAATATGGGAAAAAGGTGTATCTTACAGCTAACATATTCGCAAGGAATGAAGATATTAGGAAAATAGATGAATTTTTTAACATTATAAAAGACTTTGAATTTGACGGAATAATTGTGTCCGACCCGGGGATATTCATGAAAGCCAAAAAGCTTGGGATACCAATTCATATAAGCACTCAGGCAAATACAACAAACTATGAGTCTGCACGTTTTTGGCATCAGCTTGGTGCAAAAAGAATTGTGCTTGCAAGAGAGCTGTCTTTAGATGAAATCAAAGAAATAAGAGAGAATATTCCCGAGAGTCTTGAGCTTGAAGCATTTGTTCATGGAGCGGTTTGTATTTCATATTCAGGCAGATGTTTCCTGAGCGCATATATGACATACAGAGATGCAAACAGAGGTGAATGTGCTCATCCGTGCAGGTACAAATATTATATCATGGAAGAAAAAAGACCAGGCCAGTATTTTGAGGTTTTTGAAGATGTTGATGGCACATATATTTTTAATTCAAAAGACCTTTGTATGGTAGAACATATTGACAAACTTGTTTTTGCGGGTATTGATGCTTTTAAAATTGAAGGCAGGATGAAAAGCAGCTTTTATGTTGCAACAGTTGTAAGTGTTTACAGAAAAGCAATTGATAAGTTTATGAAAGATCCTGAACATTTTGAACCAGAACAAGAGTGGTTTGAAGAAATTGCAAAGTGTTCTCATAGAAGTTACACCACCAACTTTTATTTTGGGAAGCCAGGAGCAAATGATTACAGATTTGAGTCGAGCAAATATGTCAGAGAATATGAATTTGTAGGCATTGTCAAGGAGGTTTTGAATGACGGCTGGGCTGTGGTTGAACAAAGGAACAGGTTTTTCAAGGGAGATACTGTTGAGGTTATGCTTCCAGATGGTACGTATTTTGTCCAAAAACTAAATAACATATATGACCTTGAAGGGACTCCCTTAGATGTTGTTCCTCATGCACAACAACTTACCAAGATAAAGTTTGACAGACCTGTTGCAGAGTTTGCAATGTTGAGGAAAAAGATTGGAAATTAAAAAATAATGGTGGACATGCAACAAAATGGGGGAATGAGCATAAACTATATGCTGACCTTAAAAAGTGTGGCGGGGTTATTGCCAATGTTTTACATCGAAAATCAAAGTTTATTCCCCCAACCGATGTCTTCTGAAGAGGAAGAAATGTATTTGAACAAGATGTGGGAAGGCTGCAAAGAGGCACGAAATATTCTCATTGAAAAAAATTTGCGTCTTGTTGCGCATATAGCAAAAAAATACACATTTTCATTCCCAAATTTAACAGATGATATTATTTCTGTTGGGACAATTGGCCTTATAAAAGCGATTGAGACTTATTCAAAGGACAAGAGCACAAAGCTTTCTACATATGCAGCAAAATGTATAGAAAACGAGATACTGATGTATCTTAGGCAGAACAAAAAATTTTTGTCCCAGCTTTCACTTGAGAATCCAATTGGCAGCGACAAGGATGGAAATGAGATAACGCTCATGGACGTTTTGCAAAATGATCAGGACGATATAGATGACCAGGTGGATTTAAAAATTCAGATAAAAAATCTTTTGAGAAAGCTTGATAAAATTTTGAAAGGTCGCGAGAAGAAAATAATTGAGCTAAGATACGGACTTAAAAATGGTATAGAAAGAACTCAGATGGAGGTTGCAAACCTGCTTGGCATCTCCCGCTCATACGTCTCACGAATAGAGAAAAAGGCACTTCAAAAACTCTATGGGGAGCTTCAGAATTTAAGTGATGGCATATAAAATGGTCGGGATGACAGGACTTGAACCTGCGACCTCCTGGTCCCGAACCAGGCGCTCTAGCCAAACTGAGCCACATCCCGACCTTTTGCTTTATTGTCTTTTTTTAAAATAAAGTTTACAAACCTCTATTTATCATTATATAATAATTTTCAAAAAAATCAATCGAAAAAAGGAGAATAAAATTGAAACTTATAAGAAAAAGATTTTACCCGGAAGAAGAGATAGATATCTCATCTGACCAAATAATTTATCTTGATGATACAGTACTTGTAACCAAGTGGCTACCAATCAAAAAAAGAGAGGATATTAAATGGGGCGCCTCGTGCATCTACTTTGAAAAAGGAGTAAAAATTAGCAAGGTCTATGGACATGATGATAGACTGATTTATACCTATTGTGATATTATTAATACACGGAAAGATAATGAAAAGATTATCACAGAAGATCTGCTTGTTGATGTTGTGGTATATCCTGATGGCAGCTACAAGGTAATGGACATAGATGAACTTGTAGTACTTAGAAGAGAGAATAGAATTTCTGAAGAGATTGTTTTGGATGCACTTTACAAACTCAATTTTCTTTTAAATGACATTTACAATGGCTTTGGATTGGACAAGGTAGAAGAGTATCTTAAAGAAAAAGGAGTGAAAGTACAGAATGATAATAATTGGTGAAAAAATAAATTCAACACTCAAAAACGTTGCAGAGGCTATAAAAAATGAAGATTATAATTTCATAGTATCTCTTGCAGAAAAACAGGCAAAAGCCGGTGCTCATTATATAGATGTAAACGCTGGTGCCTTTATTGATCTTGAGGCAGAAATACTAAAAAAGATGGTTCAAAACATTCAAAGTAAAGTTGATACTCCACTTTCAATTGACAGTCCACGACCAGAGGTAATTTCTGAGGTTATGAAGGTTTACAGAGGACAAAGAGCAATTTTCAATTCTGTTATATATGAGCCAAAAATTTTAGATAAAGCTTTGCCCGTAATAAAAGAATATAACATGAAAGTTGTTGCACTTTTAATGGAAGAAAGTGGTATCCCTGAAGAACCTCAAAACAGACTTGAGATAGCGAAACGACTTGTAGACAGGTTTGACAAAGAAGGAATTTTAATTGAGGATGTATTTTTAGACCCTATGGTTCAGCCTGTCTCCGTAGATAAAAGATATGTTGATATTGCACTTGAGACAATCAGGCTTTTGAGAAAAGAATTCGAAGGTGTAAATATAATATGTGGACTTTCGAATATATCTTTTGGTCTGCCAAAAAGGAAATGGATAAACAGGGCATTTTTACCTATTGCTATTTATTTTGGACTCAACAGTTGTATTGCTGACCCTCTTGATGATGTTTTAATGAAACTTATTTATGCTTCTGAGACTTTATCCGGGCAGGACGAGTTTTGTATGGAATATATAACAAAAGCAAGGGAAGGTCTTTTGGATTAAATTTAAACCAAAATGAAAGGTGAAAAAATGTTAAAAGTTTCAAAAGTAGTAGAAAAAAGTTTGGCTTGCAAATGTGGTATTAAACAAGGCGATATAATTTTGAGTATAAATGGTAATAAAATAAATGACCTTCTTGATTATATGTATTACTCTAAAGATGAAGTTCTTTTGATAGAATATTTAAGAGAAGGGAGAATCCGAAAAATTGGACTTGTAAATAAAAAGTTAAAACCTCTCGGAATAGAAGTTGAATATGACAATGTAAAAAGGTGCACAAACAAGTGCATATTTTGTTTTATTGACCAGCTTCCAAAAGGAATGAGGGATACCTTATATGTCAAAGACGATGACACCGTTCTTTCAGTTTTAAGTGGTAACTATATCACCCTTACCAACCTAACTACAGAAGATTTTGAGAGAATAGTTAAGTTTCACTTGAGCCCTTTGAAGATCTCTGTGCATACTACTGACCCTCAGCTAAGGGTATTTATATTAAAAAATCCCAGAGCATCTATGATAATAGACCAGCTTAAATATTTATCACAACATGGTATTGAGTTTGATGTTCAAATAGTCTTGATGAAAAATATCAACGATAAGGATAATCTTGACAAAACAATATCAGATTTAGCTAAGTTTTATCCTAATCTCAGGTCGATTGCAGTTGTGCCTGTTGGACTTACAAAATACAGAAGAGGACTTTTTGAGATAGAACCTTTTTCAAAAGAGGATTCAAAGAAGGTTCTTTTACAAATCTCAAAATGGCAAAAAGAGTTTGAAAGAAGATTTGGAACCAAACTTGTATTTGCTTCAGATGAGTTTTATGTAAAGGCAGAAGAGAAAATACCTGATTATAAATTTTATGAAGAGTTCAGGCAAATTGAAAATGGGGTGGGTCTTCTTGCACTTTTTAAAAAACAGTTTTTAAATAGCCTGAACAAACTAAAACCAAATGTTAAATTAAAAAAAAGTATAACTCTTGTAACGTCTGTGGCAGCATATAGGTTTATGAGAGAACTAATTGAAACTTTTAACCAGAAATACCCAAATATAAAGGTTGATATTGTGACTATTGTCAATAATTTTTTTGGTGAGAATATTACTGTTGCGGGACTTTTAACAGGGCAGGATATTATAAGCCAGCTAAGAAATAGAGAACCTGGAGATTACGTTTTAATTCCTGCATGTGCTCTCAATCATGAAAATAGATTTTTAGATGATGTTCATATAGATGATGTTGCCAAAGAGATAAAAAAGCCTGTATATCCTGTGCAAAATCATGGCAGAAAACTTTTGTATTATCTTTTGAAAGGTGGTGAGAAGAATTGAAGCCAACAGTTGCAATAGTTGGAAGACCGAACGTAGGTAAGTCAACCCTTTTTAACAGGCTCATTGGCGAAAGACGGGCAATTGTGGATGACACACCGGGTATTACCCGTGACAGGATAATTGGTGAGACAGAATGGAGAGGAATCACTTTTAATGTAATTGACACTGGAGGAATTGAACCATACTCTGAAGATATAATATTAAAACAAATGAGAAGACAAGCCCAGTTTGCAATTGATATGTCTGATGTTATTATTTTCATAGTTGATGGCAAGACTGGTCTTACTGATGCAGACAGAGAAGTTGCCAACATGCTCAGAGTTTCAAAAAAACCAATTGTTCTTGCTGTGAATAAAATTGATAATATTTCACAGGAGCCTATGATATATGAATTTTATGAACTTGGGCTTTCTGACCCTATAGCTATGTCTGCAGAGCATGGGACAGGAGTAGGAGATGTTTTAGATGCAGTTGTTAATTATCTTGATAATGTGGGAATAAATGAAATAGAAGAAAATACAATAAAGGTGGCGATAATAGGTAAGCCAAATACAGGTAAGTCTTCTTTAGTAAATTATATTCTTGGTGAAGAAAGAGTTATTGTAAGTGATATTCCTGGGACAACCCGCGATGCAATAGACTCTACATTTGAATTCGAAGGTATACCTATAACTTTAATTGACACAGCGGGACTTAGACGAAAAAGTAAGATATATGACAATGTGGAAAGATATAGTATGCTGAGAACTCTTCAGGCGATAGAAAGAAGTGATATTTGTATAATTTTGCTTGATGGTACAGAAGGTGTATCTGAACAGGACGCAAAGGTTGCAGGATATGCTTACGAGGCTGGGAAAGGTTGTATTATAGCAGTCAACAAATGGGATGCTGTTGAAAAGGATGAAAAAACTGCAGATGAGTACAAAAAGCAAATAGAAGAAAAACTCAGTTTTTTAAAATTTGCACCTGTACTTTTTATTTCAGCAAAGACAGGATTCAGAGTCAAAAAGTTACTTGAGACAATATTGTATGTATATGAGAATTACACACGAAGAATAACCACCGGCCAGCTAAACGATGTTTTGGCAGAAGCAACTACAATCTATCAGCCGCCGAGCGACAAAGGAAAACAGCTTAAAATCTATTACATGACTCAGGTGGGTGAAAAACCACCCAAAATAGCTATTTTTGTTAACAGCAAGGACTTATTTCATTTTTCATATCAAAGGTATATTGAAAATTATTTGAGGAAGACATTTGATTTTACTGGGGTCCCAATAATATTTCTTGTTCGAGAGAAGGGGGAACAGGACAAATGAAAGCACTTCAGATTTTGATTGTCCTTGCAGTGGGTTATTTGCTGGGAAGTGTTCTTCCGGCACTTATAATCAGCAAGATGGTAAATGGTATTGATATTAGAAAGTATGGGAGCGGAAATCCTGGGACAACAAATGTTTTAAGAACTCTTGGAATTGGTCCTGCGATTTTGGTTTTTGCGATTGATGTTTTAAAAGGTGTGATTGCGACCTTGTTTGCAAAGATAGTAATGCCAGATGACGTTGTGCTTGGTATTACTTTGGCTGGATTTGCGGTTATTTGGGGGCATACTTTTCCACTTTATTTCGGATTTAGGGGAGGAAAGGCAGCAGCAACTTCGATAGGTGTTGCACTTGTTGCTACACCTATCATCACTATTGTTGTGATTGCTTTAGCACTTATTGTTCTGCTACTGAAAAGGTACATGTCTTTGACAGTGATTGTTGGAGCCATTTTGTATTTCTTTGCAATTTTAATATTTGCAAGAGAGTATTGGTTTTTAGCTTTAATTATTTTGGTGGTTATAATTGTAAGACATAGAGAGAATATTAAAAGACTTTTAAATGGCACAGAAAGAAAGGTAGGGGAAAGGGTTAAACTTCAATAAACAAAATGAATTCGTATAGTCAAATAGCTGCTTACTATTCAAAATTTTCATCATTGTTTTTTAATAGAAAAGACATTTTCAGGTTTATTGAAAAAAGTTTTTTAAATTTTGAAATTAAGAAAGATTATAAAATATTGGATATAGGGTGTGCGAATGCTAAACTGTTATTTCTTTTAAAAAGGAGAGGTTTTGAAAAACTTTATGGGATTGATATTTCTTCAGAGATGATAAAGCTTGCTTTCAAGAAAGCTGTTTTAAAAGGTATAAAGCTTTACAATCTCGATTTTTTAAATTTTTTTCCCAGAAAGAAGTTTGATGTTGCTCTGTGTACAATGGATGTTACAAATCACATTCCAAATGAGAAGATATTTGATTTTTTTAAAAATGCAAGTACAATTTTGAAAAAGAACGGAATACTTATTTTTGATATAAATACCAAGGAATATTTGCAAAAGCTTGGCAAGAGGAGATTTGTTGTCAAAAAAATAGAAGATACACTTTTGAGCTGGAAGTTTAGCTTGAGTTCAAAATATCTGAAAATAAATTTTTCAGTAAAAGAGAAAAATGGTGAGAAAGTTTCAGAAGATATATACCAGTTTATATATGACGAGGAATTTATTGAGAATACCTTAAAAGAGTATGGTTTTGAGGTCTTGAAGAAAGTGTATGATTATAGGATGCCTTTTAAAATCAAATTTTCATCAAAAGTGTGCTATGTGTGTAAGAAGATTTGGTGAATAATAATATCTCAAAAGAGAGAATAATATTCTGTATAAATCATTTTTGAAGAAGGTGGATTTTTAAAGATGCGAGGAAGAGTTAAATGGTTTAATCCCGAAAAAGGGTATGGGTTTATAAGCGCTGACAATGGTGAGGATGTGTTTGTACACTTCTCTGCTATTAATATGGAGGGATACAAGACACTTGCAGAAGGGCAGACGGTTGAGTTTGACATTGTGAAGACAGAAAGAGGCAATCAGGCTATGAATGTAAGGAAAGTAAAATGAGCTTCTGGCAGTTTTGCTGGAAGCTTTTTTGTTTTTGGATTAAAATAGACTTATAAACTTTTAAGTAAGTTGAATTTTGGAGGGAGAATTTATATGGCTGAAATCTTAAGAGCTCTATCAAAGGATAAGAATATAGCAATTTTTATTATGAACTCAACAGATATAGTAGAATATGCACGTAAGATACATAGCCTTCCACCCATTCCTGCGGCAGCTTTAGGAAGGTTATTGACAGTAACATCTATGATGGGCATAATGCTAAAAGGCGAGAATCATTCTGTGTCAATTCAAATATCATGTTCAGGAGTACTCAAAGGCATGGTTGCTGTTTCTGATTCAAAAGGAAATGTAAAAGGTTATGTAAAAAACAAAGATGTGCTCACAGAGACTGATGAAAGAGGAAAGTTAAATGTTAGAGGGGCAATTGGAGAGGGAACTCTGACAGTTATTAAAGATTTGGGATTAAAAGAGCCTTATATAGGTCAAATTGAACTTGTATCAGGTGAGATAGCAGAGGATATAACACACTATTTTGCTCTGTCAGAACAAATTCCTTCAGCTGTTGCGCTTGGTGTTCTAATTGACAGAGATGAAAGTATAAAATCAGCAGGAGGTTTTATTATTCAGGTTTTACCTGATACAGATGAAAAGGTTATTTTGGAGCTGGAGCAGAAATTGAAAAATTTTTCAAACATCTCATCAGTACTTGAAAATAAGAGCATTGAAGATATTGTAAAAGAACTTTTTGGCAAAATAGAATATGAAGTTTTGGCAAGGTATCAACCAGTGTATAAATGTAATTGTTCTAAAGAAAAAGTAGAATCTATAATTCCACTTTTAAAAGACGAAGAAATTTCAAATGATACCATCGAGGTTGTGTGCAGTTTTTGCCAAAAGAAATATTATTTTACCAAAGAAGAGGCGCTTGAAATTAAATATGGTGAATAATAAAGAGAAAAATCGAGATTTATTTAGCAATAGTGAGAAGAATCCAAATTTTAAGCCAAAATAGCTGAATTTAATAAAAAATTGCCCTAAAAATACTATTGAAAAAACTACTCATCTTAAGTATAATAAAACATGTCGCCGCTGATTGAAGCGGCGGTTGAAAAAACGGGCGGTTAGCTCAGCTGGGAGAGCACCTGCCTTACAAGCAGGGGGTCGCAGGTTCGAGCCCTGCACTGCCCACCATATAAAAGGCCCAGTAGCTCAGTCGGTTAGAGCGCCAGCCTGTCACGCTGGAGGTCGAGGGTTCGAGTCCCTTCTGGGTCGCCAGCTTAAAATAAAATGTGCCTCGGTAGCTCAGTTGGTAGAGCAGAGGACTGAAAATCCTCGTGTCGGTGGTTCGATTCCGCCCCGAGGCACCATTTTTCAAGATGAGCGGGAATAGCTCAGTTGGTAGAGCGCTACCTTGCCAAGGTAGATGTCGCGGGTTCGAGTCCCGTTTCCCGCTCCAAAATTTTATTAAGAAGAAAATATGGCGCCATAGCCAAGCGGTAAGGCAAGGGTCTGCAAAATCCTGATTCCCCGGTTCAAATCCGGGTGGCGCCTCCAGTATGTGAAAACTATCAAACCTGCTCAAAAAATGAGCAGGTTTTTGTTTTTCTAAAGAAGGATTTTTTGAGCTTTGTGTAGAATAAAAATATACTGTACGCTTTTTTAAAAGTTGTCAAATTATTGACAAGAAATTTTACTTAAGGAGGGATTGCAGTGGGAGCCTATGTAGCTTTAATCTATGGAGTTATTGTATTTGCAATTCTTGTAATCATTGGTCTTGTCAGGTTTATCTTTTCTCAGGAAAAAGGCAATGAAAAAATGCAGGAAATTGCTGGTGCAATTAAAGAAGGTGCTATGGCATTTTTAAACAGGCAGTACAAGACTATTGGTATCCTTGCTTTAATTGTAGCTATTATAATCATCATTGCAAACTATTTTGGTAACCTCTCAAAAGGTTCGTCTCAGGCTGCTTCGATTGCTTTTCATATAGGTTTTGCTTTTATAACAGGTGCACTCTGCTCAGCAATATCTGGATATTTGGGAATGTATATTGCAGTGAATTCTAATGTCAGAGCTGCAGCAGGTGCAAGAAAAGGTTTGAATAGAGCTTTGCAGATAGCTCTTCGTGGTGGTGCTGTAACGGGATTAGCTGTGACTGCGCTATCACTTTTGGGTGTTGCAACATTGTTTTTACTATACGGAGGTGCTTCTGGGAAAGAAAATCTTATAAAAGAGGCACCATCACTGATTGTTGGTTTCGGTTTTGGAGCATCATTTGTTGCGCTCTTTGCTCAGCTTGGCGGTGGAATTTATACAAAAGCTGCTGATGTTGGTGCTGACCTTGTGGGCAAAGTAGAAGCGGGAATTCCTGAGGATGATCCGAGGAACCCAGCTGTTGTTGCTGACCTTGTTGGGGACAATGTTGGAGACTGTGCAGGTCGTGGTGCAGACCTTTTTGAGTCAACAGCTGCTGAGAATATTGGTGCTATGATACTTGGTGTTGCATTATATCCTGTATTTGGATGGAAGGGAATTTTGTTCCCGCTTGTTGCACGTGCTATAGGTATTGTTGCGTCAGTTATTGGTCTTTTCTTTGTTAACGCAAAAGATGAAAGCAAAGATCCAATGAAGGCCTTGAACAAAGGTTATTTTGTCACAACAATCTTGAACTTGATAGTATTGATTTTCATAGTAAAAGCAATGCTTTCTGGCAAGCTTCCAAACGGTCAAGAAGTTAACTGGTGGCTTTTGTATGGTTGTGCTGTTACAGGAATTATATTGAGCTATATTTTCGTGTGGCTTACAGACTTTTATACCTCATACCACTACAGACCTGTTCAGGAGATTGCCAAGGCTTCCACAACTGGCCCTGCAACAAATATCATAACAGGTATGTCTGTTGGTATGGAATCAACAGCTTTGCCGGTTATATTTATTTCAATTGCTATTTATATCGCATACAAACTTGGTGAACATGCACTTCCCGGCTTTGCAACGGGAGGACTTTACGGGACAGCAATTGCGACAATGGGTATGCTTTCAACGTGTGCATACATTTTAGCAATGGACACATTTGGACCGATTACAGACAATGCCGGTGGTATTACTGAGATGTCCGGCGCACCTGAAGAAGTAAGAAATGTAACAGACAGGCTTGATGCTTGCGGCAATACCACAAAAGCTCTTACAAAAGGTTATGCAATTGGTTCTGCGGCACTTGCAACTTTCTTACTTTTCTCTGCTTACCTTGATGAGGTCAAAAAGATACTGGGAAGACCACTTGAGTCTTGGTTCTCTGTTGATATTGGAAAACCTGAAGTATTCATCGGTGCATTTATCGGTGCGATGGTTGTTTACCTCTTTAGCTCAACGGCAATAAGAGCTGTTGGAAGAGCTGCTCAGTATGTTATTCTGGAAGTAAGACGTCAATTTAAAGAGATACCTGGTATTATGGAAGGAAGAGCAAAGCCAGATTATGCAAAGTGTGTTGATATTGTTACAAAAGGTGCTTTGAAAGAAATGGTTGTTCCTGGAATGATAGTTGTTATTGCACCGATACTTGTTGGAATTCTTCTTGGGAAAGAAGCAGCAGCAGGATTCTTAATGATAGGTACAATTGCAGGTGTGATTTTGGCACTTTTCCTCAACAACGGCGGTGGTGCTTGGGACAATGCAAAGAAGTTTATAGAGCTTGGCAACTATGGTGGTAAGAGGTCTGAGGCACACAAAGCAGCAGTTGTTGGTGATACTGTTGGTGATCCATGTAAAGACACGGCAGGTCCGTCCTTGCATGTGCTTGTTAAGCTCATTTCCACAATTACTCTTGTGTTCGTATCACTCTTTAGATAAGGTTACAAAAAATAGAAATAAAAGGGAAGAAAGGAAATATGAATCCTTCTTCCCTTTTTTGTTTTTGAGAATTAAAGATAGGAACTGAATTTAAGTTTGCTTATACAGAAAATAAATTAAAGTTGTTAAACAATTTTCAAAAATGGTATAATAAAATTAGGGAGTGAATAGGGGGGAGCACAGATGGGTCTGTTTGGCTTAGGTGTGCCAAAACAAATAAAAGAACTTGGGCGCGACATCTGTGAGCCGCTTGATGTTGAGTACATTGAAGGTCATCCTGATATCAAGTACCAGGGCAGGATGAAACTGCATGTGTGTCAGAATGGTTTTTATCTGATTGACCCATCTAAAAAGCATTTCGGCATTGTCAAGTGGACAGATTTTAAAGACGCTTATCCGAGCAAGACAGGTGACAGGAGAACAGTAATTGCAACAAAGGACTATAAGATTTACTTACTTGGTATTGAAGAGAGGGTTTGCGAGGTTCTGACAAAGAGGATGGCAAGCTAAGAGAAGGCAAATACATTTTCAAGAATCTTTATATGAAAAGAGGGGCTGCTTAAAAATGTGCAGCCTCTTTTTTCTTGATAATGAGATTTTTTTACTATAAAATAGAGAAGAGTAGTAAAAAAAAGAAAACTTCTATTAAAAGCTAAAGGAGATGATAGAGAAGATGATTACAAGAAATGATGTTGAATATGTTGCAAACCTTGCAAGACTTACTTTGACTGAAGAAGAAATTGAGAGGATGACAAAAGAGCTTGGGGCTATAATCGAGTTTGCAAATAAACTATCTGACCTTGATACAAAGGATGTTGAACCAACTGCGCATGTTCTTAATCTTTACAACGTGTTTAGAAGCGATGAGGTAAAACCTTCGTATCCGCGCGAAAAGATTTTACAAAACGCACCTTCACACGACGATGTTTGTATCAAAGTCCCAAAGATTGTAGAATAAACATTTATTTGTAAGGAGGCTAAACCAAAGATGCTCTACAAACTGACTGCACATGAAGCAATTGAGCTTATAAAAAGAAAAGAGGTCA
>Ga0065718_1005052_pt1 | contig 22498 bp, 21 predicted proteins | sample GBSCel77sediment_2_FD_59105 | JGI IMG/M metagenome (GOLD analysis project Ga0065718, IMG submission 59105) | Hot spring sediment microbial communities from Great Boiling Spring, Nevada - cellulolytic enrichment CS 77C v3 (version 3) | ecosystem: Environmental > Aquatic > Thermal springs > Hot...
GTGGAAGTAGCTATGTAAACCCTTTATGTTTGAATGGTACTCACGGCGTCCATAAACGTACAAGCCGCCATAGCTACATGCTCTTCCAAAAATGTTTGCAGCCGTGTCCACTCCGCTTCCTTGTGGTCCGCCAGCCATCCAGTTAAAACCCTTATCCATCATAAATCAACCATGAAATTTTATTTGAAGCCTTTCACCCGCCGGTGGCTTTATCAGAGCCTATGCAACACTCGCAACCAGAAGATTCGCCGCAATAGGGGCACACGCATTTGCAATCATCAATTGGGTTACCACATCTATCGCATATAGGTTCAGACTCTTCAGAATTCAATTCTTTTCACCATCATTTTCCTTTACTGCTCAAAAGAATTAAATTTTGCGTAAGATTTTATTTTGGATTAGATTAGGATCCGTGTTGCAAATGCTTTTATATTTCGTTTAAGGTAAAATGTAAGATTAACGATTGTTGTTTTGGAAGGTGAAATGTCTTGGCGAAAAAGGGTGAAAAATATAAGTGCGAAAAATGTGGGCTTGTAGTCGTTGTAGATGAAGATTGCGGGTGCGCTGAATGTGACTTAATTTGCTGTGAGGTTCCAATGAAACCAGTAAAGGCTAAAGCTAAAAAATAGCGTTTCACAATTAAATAATAAATAAACTTCTTTTTATCCATAATGAGGAGGGAAATTTGATTGTATCAAATTATTGCATTGACAAGTTTGGTTTTGCAATTCGTTATACTCGGATTAATCATAGCAAGCTTAGTTATGAAAAGAAGAAAAATGATTCGAGCTCATGGAATAACCATGCTTCTAGCTGTTATTGTTCACTCAATAACCATATTGGCAGTCATGGTGCCTTCTTTTTCCTCGGGCTTAACACCATATATATTAGAAAATTTTGCAAAGCCCATATCTGTAATATCAATTTTCCATGGAATCACAGGACTTTTGGCTTGGCTCTTAGGCATATGGATTGTTGCTGCTTGGCATTTAAGTCTATCAACACAAGCATGTTATAGAAAGAAGGTTGCAATGCAAATTACTCTTGTTCTTTGGCTGATAGCGCTTATTCTCGGATTTGCGATATACCTAAACTTTTACACCGAAATTCTGCCACTATAGCAAACCAAATTTTCATGTATCATTTCACAAAGCCATTTATGTTTAATTTACTTGTATTTTTTATGTTAAAAAGTTATAAATAATTTAAGCTTCAAGAAATGATTTGAGGATTTTGAAATGAAGAAAGACAATTTTGAAAATCTATTCAGTGAAATACGAATCGGCAGCGTCCTTCTTAGAAACCGAATAGTCATGCCGCCCATGGTGATGTGTTATGCAAGTTCTGAAGGAGAGATCAACGAGCAAGTTATCGCTCATTACGAAGTTATAGCAAAAGGTGGCATAGGGCTTGCAATAGTAGAGGCTAGTTATGTTCACTCTTCAGGAAAAGGGTTTGAATCAGAAATAGCCGTGGATAGAGATGGTTTAATGCCCCGGCTTCATATGTTGACAAACTCGGTAAAGGCATGGGGTGCAGCCATAGCCATACAACTTTATCACGGAGGTATACAAGCACATGTAGACCAGCCGGTGGGACCAAGCGCCATTGGTAGGAAAGTTTTTCCTCCACCAAGGACACCACGCGAGTTAACTACGGATGAAGTTGAAAAAATGGTGGAAAATTTTGCAAATGCAGCTCTAAGGGCTAAAATGTCGGGCTTCGACATGGTTGAGGTGCATGGTACCCACGGCTACTTGATAGCCGAGTTTCTATCTCCGCTTACAAACAAGAGAACAGATAAGTATGGCGCTGAAAGGGCACTCTTCGCAACAGAGATTGTCAGAAAGATAAAGGAAAAATGCGGATCAGACTTTACAGTTATATTCCGATTGGCTGCGAACGAGTTTGAGGAGGGCGGCATTACATTAGATTATGCAAAAGAAGTTGCCAAAAAACTTGAAGCTGCAGGCGTGGACGCTTTTGACGTAACCGGCGGCACCTATGACACTGCTGACCACATAATTCCACCAATTTACTACGATAAACAAGGATATTTTTTCAGAGAGGCTTCTGAAATAAAGAAAACGGTGAACGTGCCAGTTATTAGCGGTGGAATGCTTGTAGACCCGGAAATTGCCAACGACGCGATAGGAAACGGCTTAGTAGATCTTGTTTTTATTGGAAGACAGCTTATAGCAGATCCGGAATGGCCTAGAAAAGTAAGAGGGGGGGTGCATTGTAGAAATTAGACCTTGCATCGCTTGTGAACAGTGCATAGAGCGTATCTTTTTCCAAGAACCAGTGAATTGCAGCGTAAACCCTTTAAAAAGCTATGAATACCGATACCTGAGTGAAGAACATATTCCAAAGGCTAAAAATCCGAAGAAAGTCCTTATAGTCGGCGGAGGGCTTGCAGGTCTTGAAGCTGCAAGAGTTGCAGGTTTGCGCGGCCACAATGTTGTTTTGGTTGAAGAATCCAATGACTTGGGCGGTGTTTTAAGATATGTTCTCAATGAAAAAATTAAATGGCGAATAAAACGCCTCATAGAATGGTATGGTTGTGTGCTGTGTAACCAAGATATTGAGGTAAAACTAAACACTAAAGTTGACGCAGACATCATCCAAAAAGAAAACCCTGATGTTGTCATTTTGGCTACGGGATCAGATCCATTAATTCCAAAGATACCTGGAGTGGAAAATGCCGTTTTAGCCGAAGATGTCCTCTCCGGGAAAACCCAACCTGGCAAAAGCGTGATAATAATTGGAGGTGGTTTAGTGGGATGCGAATTAGCCATCAAACTTTCAAACGAAGGTCACAATGTGACTATCATAGAAGCACTACCGCAAATTGCAATGGGCGAGCCAATCTTAAGTCGCATGGGCATAATCAAACTCTTAGATAAAACTGGGGTAAGAGTTTTGACGTGCGCCCCAGTCGTAGAGATACATAAGTCTGGTGTGGAAACCGTCAACAACTTGGGTATTAGATCCCTTTTTAAAGCTGATACTATTATCCTATCAGTGGGCAGAAAAGCCAAAGTTGAAACTGATTTGATGAAAGCTTCTAAAAAAGTTGCAAGAGAAGTTTATCTAATCGGAGATGCGAAACAGCCAAGAAAGATAATAGATGCCGTAAGAGAAGGTTTTTGGACCGGTGTCAGCATATGATTTTCCACCATTTTTATACTTTACAGTTAAATTCTTAGCTAAAATAAAAAGGTAAGTTGAAATTCGATAGGCTAAAACCTACTTTATTGAAGATTTTCTTTGCTGATATCTTTCAGCGCATTTTTGACAGCAGAAAATGTACTCTTTTCCGTCAATAATAGTGCGATAAGCGGCTAACTGGCATGTCTCTAATGGAATTGGTATGCTGCAGAATTCGCATCTAATAAACTCTTTTTTCATTGGTTTTCCACCTTTCCTTTCTGTTTTTTGTAATAGTCTTCAATTGCGGCTTTAAGGGCGTCTGCCGCTAGGTTTGAACAGTGCATCTTTACAGGCGGAAGCCCTTCTAAGGCGTCGGCCACATCCTTCCTTGTTATTTTCAACGCTTCTTCTAAGGTTTTTCCTTTTGCCAATTCAGTTATCATGCTGCTTGTTGCAACTGCGGCGCCGCAGCCGAAGGTTTTGAATTTGATGTCCTCTATGCGGTTATCTTTAACTTTTATGTATATGGTCATCATGTCTCCGCAAACAGGGTTTCCAACTGTGCCAACGCCGTCAGCGTCTTGAATTTCCCCCATATTTCGGGGATTCCTGAAATGCTCCATCACTTTTTCGCTATACATCAACTTGCAACTCCTTAGGTGTTAAGGGAGACATAGCTCTTAACCTTTTCACAATATCTGGCATTATTTGAACAACATAGTCTACTTCGTCTTCCGTGTTTTGCCTTCCAAGAGTGAATAGCACTGAACCATGGGCTTCTTCATGCTTCAGTCCAGTGGCAAGCAGCACGTGAGAAGGCTCCAAAGTTTTTGCGGTGCAAGCAGAGCCGGATGAGGCTGCAACTCCCATCATGTCAAGGCTTAGGAGGATGGATTCGCCTTCTATGAAGTTGAACCTTACCGCGGCATTGTCTGGCAAGCGGTTTCTTGGGTGTCCATTCAAGAAAGCGTAGGGTATAGACTCCAGCAAGCCCCTAATGAGTTTGTCTCTAAGCTTGCTAAGCCTTCCACTTTCAGATTGCATCTCATTAAGGGCTATTTCAGCTGCTTTTCCAAACCCAACTATGCTTGGCACGTTTTCTGTTCCAGAACGTAAGCCTCTTTCTTGGCCGCCACCATGAATTATGGGTTCAATGCGCACTCCGCTGCGAATATAAAGGGCTCCAACCCCTTTAGGTCCATACATGTCGTTAGAAGAAAGCGTGAGAAGGTCAATGCCGTCTTTTTGAACGTCTATTGGAACCTGCCCATTAGCGGCGGTAGCATCCACGTGTAGATATGCGTTTTTTCTGTGGACTATTTGGCTTATCTCCCTTACTGGTTGAACGGTTCCTATTTCACCATTAGCATACTGAATTGAAACAAGAACTGATTCTTCCCTCAACTCACGTTCTAAACTATTGAGGTCAACTAAACCATACTTGTCGACAGGCAGAAACGTCACATCAAAACCCCTAGTCTTCAGGTGTTTACACGGGTTGATAACTGACATATGTTCAATGCTTGAAGCTATTACATGTTTTCCCTTGTCCATGTTTCTATAAGCAACGCCTTTAACAGCCATATTGTTACTTTCTGTAGCCCCAGAGGTGAAAATTATAGACTCCGCCCTTTCTGCATTTATAAGTTTGGCTATTTTGGCTCTTGCTTCCTCCAAAGCCTTTCTTGGCTCATGCCCAAATGAATGAATCGATGATGGGTTGCCGTAAAATTCCCTAATAAAGGGCAGCATGGCATCCATAACGCGGGGATCAACAGGTTTACCGGCAACATGGTCCATATAAACTTTTTTAGGAGTCCACATTTCTAATCCTCTAGAAGCATATAACAGCATCTGCGTTTAAGGCCAGATCATTCAAGGTCGCGGCGCCTACTATTTTTGCTTCTGGCGTGAAGTCGCCCCGTGGAATGCCGAGCAACATGCAACTCTGTTCACACACCATGAGTTTAACTCCAGCCTTAACCGCTTGGTCCATAACTTCCTTCAAGGATGGAAAACCGCCGAGCTTTATTTTCTCGGCCTCACCCTTCTTAACTATAGTAACGCCCTTTATTAGAAAATATATGGTGGCGTCCATTCCCATCATAGTGGCAGTAGTTGCCAAAACGAACGGGGCATAAGTGCGTTCTGGAGTGTCAACTCCGCTCGTCTGGACGTACAAAATCTTTTTCCTTTCCGACAACGTTTCACCTCCTTACCCACTTATTTAACTTTTTTAATCAAAATTTGAACCTGATTTCCATTTCGGGTTACGCTCACGATTTCCTGTCCCAAATTTTTCACTAGACTTTTAATGTCTTCTTCTGCAGCAGGATCATCTGCCAAAACTTCAAGAACCTCGCCAACCTTCATCTCATCAAGCTCCATCCTCGTCCTGAAAACAGGCTCTGGACAATAAAGTCCCAAACAATCCAATTTCCTATGAGAAATGCTTTCCATGCAATCTCCTCAACATAATAAAAGTCTAGGGGAAAATTAAAAACGTTGCCTAAAGCTGGAAATTTTTGAAATTTAGATCTTCAATTTTTTAGTCCAAGCCACCAGATTTTCAAGCAGTTCACGAATTCTGGCCCGCGTTGTATCATCCTTCAACTGTCCATTTTCAGCAAACTTTTCTCTAGCGAATGGCACCATGACCTCAGGCTTGTTTATTGGATGCATATTTAAAGTTACAAATACTTGTCTGAGATGGTATTGGGCGCGAGCTCCTCCAAGCATTCCAGTAGATGCGCTCATGACTGCTACTGGTTTGCCGTCAAAGGAATTGTCGCCTGGTGGTCGAGAAGCCCAGTCTATAGCGTTCTTTAGCACTCCAGGAACTGAATAATTGTATTCTGGCGTAGCCACAAGAATTGCATCTGCAGATCTCACCTTTACCTTAAACTCCTTAACTTTTGCTGGCATTTCATACTCCAAGTCTTGGTTGTAAAGAGGAATTCCTTCAATATCAAAAATTTCAAGCTCAACTTCTTTTGGCAATAACTCAGCTGCGGCGCGTAGTAACGCTTTGTTATATGAATCTTTTCTTAAACTACCCGCAAAACCTAGAATGGTTATTTTCTTCATGATATAGTACTTTTTCAGCAGAGACCCTTAAATTTGTTGCTTAGCGATCCACTTTGCAGCAGCTACCTCTAATCGATTTTGGCCATTGATATACGCCTATGCTCTTGCATAATACACTTATCCATAACAACCGTTAGTCCTGCCTTTTCTGCTTTTTGCGCTGCTTCCTCATTGAATATTCCAAGCTGCATCCAAATCACATGAGGTCTCCCATAGGCGTTTTTTAACTTAATAGCTTGCTCAACTATAGATAGTACTTCTTGGGGAGGTCTAAAAATGTCAACTATCTCTAAACTTTTTTGTACATAATGAGGCAGGTCAAGTAGGCTTTTATAACTTTTTTCGCCTAAAATTTCATTAGCAAAAGGGTTGATGGGCACTATGCGAAAACCTTGACTTTTTAAATACCTAGCAACTCTGTAACTATCTTTTGAGGGATCCTTTGAAAGTCCTACTATAGCGACTGTTTTGTATTTCTCTAAAATATCTCTTAAATCAACACTCATAAATATCCCTTTTAGATAGAAAATTAATTGATATGATATAAAGCCTTCCGACAGCTTTTGTATGGAGGTTTGAACGTGAAAGAAAAAGAATACGACTTAATTGTAATTGGCACAGGATCCGCAATGGAGATTGTGAACGCTGTAATTCAAGATAATCCAAAAGTGAAAATCGCCGTTATTGACAAGGACGAACCTGGCGGAATATGTCTAACAAGGGGATGTATACCCTCAAAGATTTTGTTGTATCCGGCTGAACTCATAAGAACTATAGAAAAGGCTCATGAATTTGGCATATTCTCCGAAATCAAGAAAATTGATTTTGAAAAGGTCATGGAGAGAATGCGATCCCATATTCAATCAGAAATAAATATGATTAGAGATGGACTCTCCAGATCTAAAAACGTGGACTATTATCCATCCAAAGCTGAATTTATAGCCCCCTATACGCTGAAAGTGGATGGAACCAACTTAAAGTCTAAAACAATAATTCTGTGTACAGGATCCAAGCCCCTAATTCCTCGGGTAGAGGGACTGGAAGAAGCAGGCTATGAAACCAGCGATACGGTTCTTAAAATGAAGCGCTTACCAAGAAGCATTGCAATTATTGGTGGAGGATACATAGCCGCCGAATATGGACACTTCTTCTCAGCTATGGGTTCAAAGGTTACCATAATAGGTAGAAACCCGAAGTTTTTGCCCGATGAAGAGCCAGAGGTATCAGCGCTGGCTAAACAGGAAATGCAAAAATACATGACAATAGTCACAAACCACGAAGTGCAAAAAGTAGAAAAAATAGCTGGCAACAAGAAAAGGCTCGTAGCAGTTAATAGGTTAAATGGAAAAGAAGTTGAGGTGACAGCGGAAGAAATACTTGTGGCTGCGGGCAGAGCCCCAAACACGGAGATTCTCCATCCAGAACAAGGAGGAATAAAAATAGACAAAGACGGGTGGATTATAGTCAACGAATATTTAGAAACTTCTCAGCAAAATGTTTGGGCGCTTGGCGACGCTAACGGCAGATATCCCTTCAAGCATAAAGCAAACTACGAAGCAAAAATAGTTTATTATAACGCTATACTGAAAAAGAATGTAAAAGTAGACTATCACGCTGTGCCCCATGCAGTTTTCGCATATCCCGAAATTGCAAGCGTCGGATTGAAAGAGAAAGAAGCCGTTGAGAAATACGGCGAAGACAATGTGTTAATAGGAGTAGAAAGATACGAAGACACTGCTAAAGGAATAGCCATGAACGCCAAAAACTACTTTGTAAAAGTTATCGTGGAAAAGAAGAACTTGAAAATTTTAGGAGCCCATATAATTGGACCCTATGCATCCATATTGATTCAAGAAGTGGTTAACATAATGTATACTCCTGAACAATCAGCATGGCCTATAATCGAGGGAATGCACATTCACCCATCTCTAAGCGAGGTTGTTCAAAGAGCGTTTCACTCGCTTGCACCGCCACAAGTATACCACCATATTATCGAACACCATTTTGGAATCATTACTTGACAGCGTGGGTTTTGTATTTTCTTTCCGTTTCCTTTTTTGTTCTAGTTTTGTTTAGTTATGCTTCTAAAGCTGTACAGTAACTTTTAACATCATATTAACTAATTGCGTTAAAATGCTCCTCGTCTTTACTCATTTTATGATTCATTTCACAAAAAAAGGAGCGTTAAAGAGGGACTTGAGTCTATTCTATTGGAACTTTCACTCCTTTTAATGATTTTGCTAACGGAACAGTCACCGTTAACAATCCATCTTTAAAAGACGCCTTTGCATCTTTCGGTTTTACAGCATGAGCGAAAACCCAGCATCCAAAATACTCCAAATCGTTTCTTGGCGCTTTAACACATAATCCACCATCTGAAACCTCCAAGCTAATATTCTTCTTATCTGCCCCTGGAAGTTCTATTTCCACAGTGTATTTTTCTTCATCATGATAAAAGCAGGCGGCTGGCAGCACAGGCACTCTTATTTTCTCCTCTTTTTCAGACAAAATCACCACCACAAAAATAGAAATAGAGCGTCGGTAAAATAAATCTTACGCGACACGTTGTGATATGGCTGGTAAACAGTATGGTTGACTTGGATAGATTTGCTGATGAATGGGGACCTGAAAAAATCGTGCAAGTTTATGACACCTCAACCGGAATGAGGGGAATACTCGTTATCGACAACACTGCTCTAGGACCAGGCAAAGGCGGTATAAGAATGACTCCCACCGTAAACATTGAGGAGATTTTTAGGCTTGCAAGGGTTATGACTTGGAAATGCGCTCTGGCGGAGCTGCCTTTTGGAGGAGCAAAATCAGGCATAATAGCTGATCCAAAAAATATGCCGAAAGAAGAGAAGCTGGGTTTAGTTAGGGCTTTCGCCATAGCTTTGAAGCCCCTGTCGCCTAGTCAGTACGTGGCGGCTCCCGATATCAATACTGGGGAGGAGGAGATGGCAGTTTACGCGTTAACAAATGGCTCACTGAACTCTTGTACTGGAAAACCATCCAGCATGTGCGTCAGGCCAAGTGAAAAATGCGGGCTTCCCCATGAGTACGGCTCGACGGCCTATGGAGTTTTAAACGTAATCATCGTGGCTTCAGAATATGTTGGCCTAGATCTTACGAAAGCAAAAGTAGCTATCGACGGCTTCGGCAACGTGGGTTCTACGCCGGTAAAATACTTAGCGGAGTACGGTGTTAGAGTTGTAGCTGTAAGCGACAGCAAAGGCTGCATTTACAACCCCGACGGATTAGACCATGAAAAGCTGAGAAAAGTTAAAGCAGACAAGGGTTCAGTCGTCAATTATGAACCTGGACAAATTTTAAGGCACGGCGAAATCTTTGAATTACCAGTTGATATTCTGGTTCCAGCCTCCATACCAGACGTGATAAACGACAAGAACGTTGACAAAATCCAGGCAAGGATCGTTGTAGAGGCAGCAAACATACCTATGAAATATGAAATGGAAAAAGTACTGCATGAAAGAGGCGTCCTTGTTATGCCTGACATTTTGGCAAATGCCGGAGGTGTCATATCCTCTTACGCTGAGTACTTGGGCGAGAACCCAGAGAAAATGTTTGAAATGATTAAGGAGAGAATCACCAAAAATACACGGTTAATTCTAGTTGAGTCTAGTAGAAAGAAGGTTCCTCCAAGGGAAACAGCATTAGAAATAGCACAAAAAAGAGTTAAAGAAGCCGTGAAAAGAAGAAGAACTATTTAAAAACTTGCGCGCATTGGAAGGAGAGCTTTTGCCTATACGCAAGAGGAGTTATGGATGGACCGCAAACTAACTGAACAATAACGCGTATACATAAACAAAAGCTGAGAAGATGACGTTAAACATGCAAAAAGGCGGAACCATAGCTAAAATCGCAACAGCAAAAATATACGTTTAGCAGCGACTAAAAGAGCAAATCTTTCAGATTATTATATTATGATAAAAACTTGAAAGTTGAGTTATGCGTGCTTCTACGGTTTCTCATAACTCTAACCTGAGCTGTTCTCCTCCCGACGGTTTTAAATTTTTTAAGTTTGTTTGCAACGGACAGGTTTTTGCTGTAAATTGACAACCGTACACCTTTTTTATTTTGAGACGCGCGCGTGAAAGCCATAGCTTGTTCCATTATTACTCGCAAGTTTAACAGGTCATAAGTATGCCTCTGTAACATATCTATGCATCATTCTATGGCTGTTGAAGTGGCAAGCGATTTTTCCTATTGAGTTTTTCATCATTTGTATCCATTCATCTCTTCGTTTATAATACAATGGAATGATCACGTATTCTAGTTTTCCGTAAAGATCGTCAAGCTCTCTGGCTTTTCGCTCATCGGTTGACACGTGCTCCTCTGGAGTTGGGCCTATCGCCCATCCAGTGACACCTTCTATCCAACCTTCAATCCACCAGCCGTCTAGGACGCTGAAGTTTATTACGCCATTGTGGGCTGCCTTCATCCCGCTTGTGCCAGACGCTTCCATGGGCGGCAAAGGTGTATTCAACCAAACGTCGACTCCTGAAACCATTTTTGCTGCGAGGTTCATATCGTAATTTTCTAAATAGGCAATTTTGATGTAGTCTTTCAATATTTCCTTATAGCTGAATATTTGTTCAATTAGCTTCTTTCCCGTTTCATCTCTAGGATGGGCTTTTCCAGCAAAAATAAGTTGAATTCTGCCTCTGTTATTCACTTTCTTCAATCTTTCTAGGTCTGAAAATATTAGAGCATGCCTTTTGTATTCGGTGGCTCTCCGCGCAAATCCAATTGTTAACGTTTCATAGTCCATGCCAACATTTGCCACTGCATTGACGTAATCGATTAATGCCTTCTTCGCTTCCATGTGGGCTTTCCAAATCTCAATATCCGGAATTATTTCCGCTTTCACAAGCATCTCTGGCTCATGAGCCCATCCTGGAAGGTACTTGTCATACAATCGCTTGAAGCTTTCACAGGTCCATGTATACGAGTGAATACCGTTTGTTATTGCGTGAATCTCATAGCTTGGAAACATTTCCCTTGAGGTTATTTTATGTTTTTTCGCTACACCGTTAACATAGTTGCTAAGGTTTAATGCGAGAAGCGTCATGTTTAATCTGTCTTGTCCGCCTAGACTTTTTAAAGCATCAAATGGGATAAATTCTCCAAGATATTCTCTAACAAGCTCATATGGGAATTTGTCGTGTCCCGCTTCAACCGGTGTGTGCGTCGTGAATGCGCACATGTTTCTAACTTTGTTGACGTTCATCTCGTGTTTCCGTAATAATTCAAGGGCTAAAAAGCTGGAATGTCCCTCATTCATGTGGTATTTGCGGACGTCGACGCCAAGTTTTTCCAGCATTCTTACGCCGCCAATTCCTAGAACAATTTCTTGTTTGATGCGGTATTTTTCATCGCCCCCGTACAGGAATGAGGTTATTTCTCTGTCTTCAGTATTGTTCCCTTCAACATCTGTGTCGAGAAAGTACACGGGAACCTCGCCGCCTCTTACGCTTTTCACTTTGTATAACCAAGCTTTTACGCGGACATCTCTACCTTGAATTTGAACTGTAACTTCTTCGGGTAATGGCTGCATGAACTGCGAAGGGTTCCATGGATCTGGATGTTCTATTTGCTTGCCTTCACGAGTTAGTTCCTGCCTAAAGTAGCCCTTTTTACTTATTAACGTGACTGCAGTTAAAGGAATGTTCAGATCTGCGCTTGATTTTATTGTGTCGCCTGCGAGAACCCCTAAACCTCCGCTGTAAGTATGGATATCATTGGATAGTGCTATTTCCATTGAAAAGTAAGCAATCTTTTGTTTTAACAAGCTCATTTCCTCTTCAACCTTTATGATGAAAGTACTTCTGCCAGATGATATAGTTGCTCGTCTATTTTCTTCTTTTGTTGCCATGAATAATCTAAATCTATTGAAACTATTTTTTCGCCTTTAACTCCAACCATTCTCTTTTTTGCTCCCTTTAGTAGAAGCTCCACAGCGTGTGCTCCAAACTGGTTAGCTAGAATTCTGCTTTGCGCTGTGGGCGCTCCTCCTCTTAAGGCATGTCCAAGAATTGTTAAGCGAACATCATATCCAGTTTGCCTTTTAATTTCCTTAACGATTAGAGAAGAATCACCAGCACCTTCAGCCATGACAATTATCTCTGATGTTTTACCCTTTTTGCGTCCTTCTTTAAGTTTTTTACAGATAGCTTCTATGTCAAATTTTAACTCTGGGATGAGAATAAATTCTGCTCCTTCAGCAAATCCTACAGCAAGAGCTAGAAAACCCCTTTTTCGTCCCATCACTTCTACAACGAATACTCGCTCATGGGAGGTTGCAGTGTCACGAATTCTGTCAATTGTGAATAGGGCAGTGTTGACGGCTGTGTCAAAACCTATAGTGGTGTCAGTTCCAGCGACATCATTATCGATAGTTGCCGGCACTCCCACCACTGGTATTCCGCTGGCATTATAAAGCTCGCCTGCTCCTCTAAAGGAGCCGTCTCCCCCGATTACTATGAGCCCATCGATTTTGCTAATTTTCAAGTTGTCGGCGGCTTTTTTAACACCCTCTTCCGTTTTTATTTTTTCACAGCGGGCAGTCTTCAACACTGTTCCCCCGCGGTTAATTATTCCGCTAACAGAACGTGCATTTAAAGGGCGGATTTTTCCTTCAATAAGCCCAGCGTATCCCCGTTCTATTCCTACAACTTTCAATCCGTTGAATATGGCGGTTCTAACTACAGAGCGGATTGCTGCGTTCATTCCCGGGGCGTCGCCGCCTGCAGTTACAACACCAATTTTTTGCATGCGAATCGCTCCATTAGACAAATGGCTTATAGCCCTAAAATTTCTTCTTTTATGGCTTTATGGCTTTGACTAAGCGGGTTAGCAGTATTCACGACGTAAATTTCTAAGGAATTAAACAATTCTTTGAAGAATTTTCTTCTCAGGTTTGTTTTCCGCTCGTCTTTTACGAGCATGTGGGGGTTGCAGAAATCAACCCCTTCTATGTATCTGGAGGCTTCTTCCGCTGAGAGTTTGTTAAAGACCAGCTTGTCTTGTGGATCTCGCTTCAGCAATATAGCTTTTTTTAACGTGGTCATGGGCAAAATTTTTCCTTTGCCAACAACCCACCTCACGTTTACTACGGCCCTGCCTTTTGAATCAAATTCAGCTTTTTCCACGAGTTTTTGGTATTCGCTCCAGTTTTCAGCTATATCTGCTTGTATGTAGAAATTTTTCTCCGAAGCAAATGCAACAGCTTGCTCTTCTATCAAGCGCACGAAAAACCAATCATCTGACACAACGCGTACTCCTTTAATTCTGAGGAGCCCGTATGTATGTGTGGTTTTTCCCGTTCCAGAAGGGGCAATTAAGCAGACTCCTTTGCCTTCTATATCTACGCATGCGCCGTGGACTGAATTTATCCCATGATTATCTTCGAGGATATCGCTTGCAACGCTCAAGGCGATGGATTTCACCCAACCATAATAGTCTATGTTAATTAGGAAAGCTGTTTTAGAAAGCGGGTCGTAGAGCACGCTTTGCCCTTCATTTTCATCGTTTGTTACTATTAGTCTTCCATGGGAACGAACATGCGCTGACATGGGATAGAAACTTTCTTCCCAACGTTCTTTAACGTATTTCACATCCGTCAAGAGTTTAATGCAGCACCCATATATGTCAGCTCTCTCCTCATAAAGAAGGCGATCGCCATATTTTTCCATCAACCCATTCCTTTCCTCAATAGAGACAAGTTTAACTTCATACCTTGATGACAAAAGATGTCACCCTTTTACCTTTTTTCTAACGAGTTTTCTTAATTCGTCGGCGAAGAAGACTGAGCTTGAAATAAGGATTATAATCAACCAGTCCCACGCTGAGATGGAGGTGGTGCCTAAAGCAATTTTTAGCGGATGTAATAGCGTAGCTAAAACTTGTAAGGTAACAGATGCTGCGATGGCTGCGAACAAATATTTATTGGTGAAAAAGCCTATTTTGAAAACTGATTTTGTTCTTGATCTGCAGTTTAGTGCGTTGAACACTTGGAACATTGCCATTGTTGTGAACCCTAAAGTTTGAGCCCTAATCACATCTCCGCCGCTCCAATCCTTCATAAAGACGTATAGCGTTCCAATCATCATAAAAATCCCCACATATATCGTGTTCATCATGAGATCTCTATTGATTATTTTCTCTTTAGGTTTTCTCGGAGGCTGATCCATTACATCTTCTTCTTTCGGCTCCATAGCCAAGGGCGTGACAAGCAAGCCGTCGGTTACAAGGTTTACCCATAATATTTGAACAGGCGTGAAGATTAATGGAAGGTGTGGAAAGAAAATTAACGCAGTTAATATTGTTATAATTTCTCCTGTGTTTGTGGCGATTAGGTATTTTACAACTTTTCTAATGTTTTCGAATACAACGCGGCCCTCTTCAACCGCGCTGACAATGCTTGCAAAATTGTCGTCTGTAAGAACCATGTCCGCGGTTTCTTTTGTGACGTCAGTGCACGTAATACCCATTGCTACACCTATTTCAGCCGCTTTTAAAGCTGGCGCATCGTTGACGCCGTCCCCTGTCATGGCTACAATATGTCCTTTACGCCTAAGGGATTCGACTATTCGGTATTTGTGGGATGGAGAAACGCGGGCAAAAACCGAAGTCTGTTCTATAACGGCATCTAAATCATCGTTATTCATATTGTCCAGTTCCGCTCCGGTTAAAATTTTCGAGCCAGGTTCCAGAATTCCGATTTCTCTCGCAATAGCTTCCGCTGTTAACTTATGATCTCCTGTTGCCATGACAACCTTAATTCCCGCTCTTTTGCAAAGTTGTACCGATTGCTTTGCCTCCGGCCTTGGCGGGTCAATCATTCCTGTAATGCCTACAAAAACCAACTTGGCACGTTTCTGCCTAGTGTTTTCCTTAAAGACCTCAAGATTGTCCGGCTCTATGATTTTATATGCCATGGCAAGCACTCTAAGCGCCTCGCTGGCCATTTCAGTGCTAACTTTTAGAAGTTCTTCCCTTTCTTTCGGCGACAACTTTTTTATTTTACCATCTACTAGAACGTCTGAACACATTTCCAATACCGTTTCAGGTGCTCCTTTCACGTAAACTCTCAAATTTTCCTCAGGAGATTTGTGAAATGTAACCATGTATCGTTCTTTTGCATCAAACGGAATCTCATCTACGCGTGGTAACTGCGCTTCCAAATCTTCTTTTTTGAAGCCTGCTTTTTCTGAAACAACTACTAACGCCCCTTCTGTTGGGTCTCCGTATATTTCCCAACGATGTCCATCAGTCTTATGCTGCCTAAGTCTGGCATCGTTACAAAGTGCAGCGATTTCAAGCAAAAGGCTTAGAGTATCATCCTTTTTTGGGTCTATTGGAACACCGTTTATTTCAAACGAGCCCTCTGGAGCAAAGCCCACACCAGTTACCTTGACCATTTTACCATTTACGAATATTTTTTGGACTGTTAATTGGTTGGTTGTTAAGGTTCCCGTCTTATCCGTGACAATAACTGTGGCTGACCCTAAAGTGTCTACTGCTTGTAGCCTTCGTATGATGGCGTTGCGTTTTGCCATTCTGTTAACTCCAACAGCCAAAGTTATTGTCATAACAGCAGGTAGTCCCTCTGGAATGGCTGAAACAATTGCTGCCAAAGCAAAAAGAAACGTTTGATAAAACTCAAACCCACGTATAAGGCTAACCATCATTATTAAGCTGCCAGCAATCAGCGCAAAAAGCCCTAACTTTTTACTCAGATCTGATGTGCGCTTTTGAAACGGAGTTTCAGCCTTTTCAGTTTCTTTTATAAGTTTAGCGATCTTACCAATTTCCGTTTTCATGCCTGTAGCGACAACAACGGCCTTACCTCTTCCTTGAGTTACTATAGTTCCTGAAAAAGCCATATTTTTCCTATCCGCTACAGGCAGATCCTCATCAAGCGGCTCGATTGTTTTCCTCACCGGAGTTGATTCGCCAGTTAACATTGACTCATCAATTTCAAGGTTTATTGCTTCAAAAATACGAGCATCAGCTGGAACTTTATCTCCAGCATCTAAAAGAATTATATCCCCCGGAACTATTTCCCTTGCCTTAACACGCATCTCAATGCATGTTCCTTTTTCAGGGCAGTCTCGGATAACTTCTGCTTCTGGGGCTGCCAATGACTTTAGAGCCTGAAGAGCAGCTTCAGCCTTGTATCCTTGAAAAAATCCTACAGCAGTGTTTAAGGCTATAACAACAGCCACCACAATAGCGTCAACTAATTTACCGACAAGAAAGGAAATAAAAGCTGCCACAAAAAGCACACCAACCAAGGGGCTCTTAACTTGATCAAAAAGCAGAGCTAGCTTTCTTAATCTCCTTTCTTCTTCTAACTCGTTTGGCCCATACTCTTTTAGTCTTTTTTCCGCTTCAGCAATTGTTAATCCATGTACGCTTGTTTTAAGGTTCTTGAATATTTCTTCAACAGACAGGGCATGCCAGACGTTTTCTTGTGTCAAGCTAATCTCCTCTTCTTTTTATAAAATCACTTTATTGAAACTTTTCCTTTGTGGTTTCTCTGTAAATTTCCAGAGTTTGTTCTGCAGCCTTTCTCCATGTGAAGTATTCCAAAACCCTTTTACGTCCATTCTTGCCCCAAACCTCTGCTCTTTGTGGGTCTTTGAGTGTTTCTTTTATTCCCCAGGCTATGTCCGCTGGGTCTCCGCCGTTAATGTGTATTCCGTTTTGATATGGACCGGAAGAAATAACTTGCTCTCGGAAGCCGACAACTCCACGAGAGCCAACGACAACTGGCTTCTCCATAGCCATGGCTTCTAGGCTTACTATACCAAATGGTTCGTAGACTGAGGGAAATACACAGACATCTGCGCAGCATAATGTAGTATCCTCTCGTCTTCTGGTACAAATTCGAATCTGTAGATAACTTTATCCTTTATCCCAAGTCTGTTTGCAGTTTCAATAATGTCCTTCTGCTCTTCGCCTTTACCTAAAATAACAAGTTTAGTTTTCGGGTGTTCTTCCAGAACCAAGGGCATTGCTTGTATCAAGTTTTTGACGCTTTTCACCCATGTAAGTCTTCCAACAAAGAGAACCATTTTTTCGTCAGATTCTATGCTATATCTCTTGCGAAGCGCCTCCACATCCTCGGGTTTGCAAGTCTTCGGATCGTAACGTTCTGGATCTACACCATTCCACACAACATTTATTTTTGACTGGGGCCACCCATGCCTAATTAAATCTTCTTGCATGGCGTGGCTTACAGTTATTATCCTGTCCGCTTGCTGGGCTGTCTCTCGCTCAAAATGTGACACAACTTTTGATCCTTGTCCTCCACTTCTACCCCACTCGGTGCTGTGAACATGGAAGATAACCGGAATTTCCGTTTCATTTTTTATTATTAGTCCTGCTATGCTACTTAGCCAGTCGTGCACGCACACTATATCGAAGATATAGCCCTCTTTACGGATCAAATCATTAATGAATTTTGTGGTAAGGGTCGAAATTCTGGTGTTGTGATCGTGTTAAAATTTGGGTGTTGTGTTAGATGTCTAAAGCTTGTGTTAGATTTATCGTAGCCGTGTAAAAAGTTCTGGTGTTTACTCTGCATCTCCTCGAACCCCTAGAGCTTTTGCTGCCTCCATGAAAACCTTCAACATTGTAATCTTTATGGGCTCGTCTTCATGTTCCCTCAGCTCTGCAAGAACTTTCTCGAAAATTGGCTTCCGCGGAATGTAATAGACACGTTCATTCTTTCTGTAGTGTGTTCCCCGGAATTTTGGCAGACTGCCTTCGCAGTAAGCCTTCTTCAACTGTTTAATCTCAACGCGCAAATCTTCAAGCTCCGCTTGCAACCTTTTAATCTCGTCTCTTTCAGCTGACCTCTGCATTTTATTTTCTTCTTGGGTGGGGAGAAAGATCTGGTTGGATGCATGCTTCAGTTGATATGTGCCAAAGTACGTGTCAAGTTGACGATAGTTTCCAAGGTCAGATTTCCGTTTAGGCATCTTCATCTGCTGCCTCTGATCTAAATTCTAGCTAAGAATGTTTAAAAAGTTTACTGTTTTTCAGTAAAAAGCTGAACATCTCTAAAAATTTTGCATTCAGTAATATTTATTACCCACTGCTTAGTAAAGTAAGGTTGGTGAGTGTTATGCCTGTTCAAGGCTATAAGAATTTCACGATAAAACGAGAGGCAGCTCAGAAGCTTGAGAAGTATGCATCCGCCAACGGTCTAAAGCTGGTGCAATTAGTCGATAAGCTTGCTGAGAAAGTTGAAATTGATATTCCACTTATGTATTTGCTAAAGTCAATTGAGAACTCAAGGTTTTTCATTTTGAAGGAAGTAGTTGAAGCTGAATATTTACGCGATTTACTTGTCAAGCTTTTTCTTAATATGAGAAATATTTATATCGAGCTTCAGACGTTGCTACATCCGAACGTAGATTTGGGTTCTCTCTCACCTGTAAAGAGTCATATCACGTCAATTGTTAATGCAATCAAATACCAAACCGAAAGGTTAGAGAAAATTCTGGACGAGGTGTATCCAAGAGGTTGGGCTACACCTCTCCCTCCACCACCAGCATCATACGCCTTTCTCCAACCACATTACTTCGCTCAGAAACGGACTCGCCAAGACTGGATGATTAAAGAACAGCTCTACAGCTTCTTAAAAACCATTCAAAGTCAGGTTCTGGATACAATTAAGATCCTTGATAAGATAAAGCCTCATTTACCTGAAATATCTGAAAGTATCGGAGAAGCCCTTAGTCAAATAAATTTGAAACTTGAAGAAATCTGCGCAAAGTATCGTTAGTGTAATTCACATACACTTCGATAAAAAAGTCCCTGGAAAACACGATGCGCGTGTCCATGAGCACAATTTTTAAGATCTCAATTCGTTATTTTCAGGGGCGATTTAGTGAGTCTAGATGAATCTGTCGTAGTCAAGAAAACTGACCTAGTCAAGTTGCTTCAGGAACTTAAAGACCTGAAGAAATTTTTCTTGGAGCGTCATGGTTGTTCAGCAAGGAGCGAACAAGCTGCTCCAAACGCTCGATCCTAGCCAAAACCTCCTCATCTTTCTTGCGCTCCTCTTCCTCCATTTTCTCCGCAATTTTTCTATCTAATATTAGCCCGCAGAAATTGCATCTGGTAGCGTCTGGACTGTTTCTCGACTCACACCTTGGACACTTGAGGGTTTTAAGCGTGACTTCTTGTTTTTCTACCTTCTCAAGTCCGTGCAATCCTAGGATGGCCTCCTCAAGATCGCGCCCTGAGAAGTGAACGTATCGCCTTGTCATTCTCGAGCCTTGAATCCATCCTGCATATAGCTCCAACTTGGCTTCCGTCAGAACCTTCGCCATGTTAGTCAGGGCCGTATGTCTGAAGAGATATGGCCAAATCTCCTTTGCAATGCCTGCCCTCTCAGCTAGTCTTCTCAAAAGCTTCCTGAAATAATAGTAGCTTATCCTTCCACCTTTCGAATTGTTGCCCAAGGACGCCCAGAGCGGCGCCTTGGGATCATTCCTTCTAGGATGCTTTTCAAACCAGTCGATTAACGGCTTTAGACTTGCAACCAGCGGAATTCTCTTCACACCAGTTTTGCCGACCACTGATATTAGGCAATAGCAGTCCTTGAACTGGACGCTTCCTACAGTCATTCCAAGCAACTCCCCAGGCCTGAGGGCAGCCTCAAAAAGAACACTGACAAGCGCTCTATCCCTCTCGTTTTCAGCTGCAACCATCATGCGCTTAACCTCATCGAGAGTCAGCAGAGATTCAGGCTTCACCCGGCTGTCTTTATCGTCCCTCGTCCTAACACTAAACCAAGTGACCTCGGGTGGTATGGGCGTCTTCTTGGCACAGTTCCCAAACTTGGCGTACTGTACAAGCTTCCTAACAACAAGCCTCAAATCGTCCTTCGTGCTCGTCCGATATGGCTGGCTGTTTATCCACCCCACAACCCCCTCCACATCCCTTACCGAAGCACTTGAAGGATCGAACGGGCAATTCCTGAATATCGTGCACAAATGGTTCGCGACTTTTGCCACCCTACCCTCAGAAAGCCCCAAAGCCAGCAAATGATCTACGAAAGCCAGCAGCAAATCAGAATGCCTCAGCTGACTAAGCCTGCGCCTAGCGCTCTCAAGCCTCTTTGAATATCCATGAACGTCGATCATTTCAGAATTCTCTAAACATGAAGACCTTAAAAATCCCCTTTATGGAAAGCGCACCAGAACTAGAGGTACTGATGCGGCCGCCGGGATTTGAACCCGGGTCGTCAGCGTGGCAGGCTGATTTGAACCCATCAGCATTGCTGTTAGGTAGTCGTTTATTCCCATATTGGCTTCTCTAGCCTTAGCCCGTAAAAGCTGGGCTACTCCTGTTTTTAGGCATATGCCCGTCATACCAGGCTTAGGCATTTTCTTTTCCGCCTCCCTACTCCTTATTATTTTGTGACTTCAGGTTTTTAAATGGCAGTAAAAAATTTTTTATAATGGTTCATTTTGTTGCGACAGTTTTAGGAAGTCATATATTAACTTTGGATTTGGCGTTTTATTTGCGGGATTTCCTGAAGTATAATTATTTCTTGAAGTTGAAGCTCGTTAATCTCTTCTTGGAATAGAATTGCTGTTAAAGTCTTGCGGTTCCTCCAGACTTAGACGGAAGGCGTAAACCTATTTTCCCTTATTTTCGTCTTATTTTTGCTGATTTTTTAGTTTTAAGTTGGTTATCTCCATTTTTAAAAATTTAAAAAATCGCTTTGCAAACCCTAGAATTAGGGTGATTTTCACGAGTGAAGATAGGCTTGTGGATGAGGCACATAAAATGCTAGGCGTGCTCTCAAGGACTCGTGGAAAGGCCCATGATGTGGTGGTAGGAGAATGGGTTAGGTGCTGGATTAAGTTAGACCGTTATCATCTGGCCTTTAATCCAGCCCCTGTAGTTGGATCCCACACTGCGGATATATTATTTTTGGAGCCTGAATGCGACGATATGCCCATCTTGAGACCCGTTGGAGTAGCTGAAATAGAGAATAGTAGGGATAAATGGTTTGAGAAGCTTGAGTCGTTAATTGAGTATATAAAAGAATATCAATTGAGGTTTGCTTTACTATGCGTAAGGGTGTATCAAAACTCCAGATATGATGTTAAATCCTTTGACCAACTAAAAGAGAAAGTCATCAGTTTATCAAAGGATATACCAAATGTCAATTGGATCCTTTATAGATTGGATGAAAGCCCGTGGGGCAAGGATAAGTATCTTATAACCTTCAAGCCAGACCCAGAAGCTGAAATATATGCTTACAGGTTTATATTTGGTGGGGAAGGTATCATTATCAAGAATGGAGAGGTTACTTTAAGATCAAATCATGCCACCGGCCTTAAATAGGACCTAATGATGACCAAAATGTGTTATGTATCCCTCCTTCAGAACCAATTTTCTACTAATTCTTCAAGTCAATTACTCATACAATACTGCAAGACGATATCGATTAATTCCTTTAAATAACTTTTGAAAAAAGGTAAACTTTCGTTTGCAGGAGAAAACTGCATACTTTAATTAAGTATGAGAGCTTTGTGAGATTGGCTTCCATTATAGCCTTTGCATACTCTTCCTTTCTTCCGAATGGTATGTGGCTGAAGAAGTATTTCATAAATCGTGCATGGCAATTCTTGATAAAAGCCTCCTTTATTTTTTGGATTTCTTTTTCGCTGATGCTTTTCAGTTTGTTTTGAACATATTTTTCACTTCCCAGTAGGTGGATGTTGAACCCAAGCTGGCTTAGAGTTTCTGCTATTTTTAAGGCCTCTTTTGGCGGTGGCTGCTCAGTTATTTTCTTCATTCCAGCCCTTTCTGCGAATGGGTTGTATTTTGCCATTACTGCGGGCATTTCCACGTAAGGCGTGCCGACTAAAGGTAGCGTTTCCTTTACGAGTTTAGACCCTAATCCTATGGTTCGGTATTTAGGATGCACAACTACTCGACTTATAGTGCTCAGTTTTTCGTTAAGTTCTTTCATAGTCATTTTCGGAAGAACCAACTTACGCCCAAAACATGTGGGAGGTGGATAACAGTAAACAATAACTCCGCAAAGCTCATCGCCCCGCACAAGCCTGAAAATCTTACGCGGCCCAGCAACTTTATGGCTGCGATAATGGAAGCCCGCCAGCTTACGCCAATCATCCATTGAGCCTTCCTCTATACGCATTTCCCTGACAAGGCTGCACTCTTTGGCTGGAACATTCGG
>Ga0065718_1005083_pt1 | contig 22461 bp, 19 predicted proteins | sample GBSCel77sediment_2_FD_59105 | JGI IMG/M metagenome (GOLD analysis project Ga0065718, IMG submission 59105) | Hot spring sediment microbial communities from Great Boiling Spring, Nevada - cellulolytic enrichment CS 77C v3 (version 3) | ecosystem: Environmental > Aquatic > Thermal springs > Hot...
GTTTAAAACAGTTTCAGCTAAAACAGATCTCTCAATGATGGGATTTGTTTCCATAAATGGATATTTATTTGAAACAAGCCCAAAGAATATACCAGGCTTTTCAGTGGTGACAAGCGCTGATTTTTCAGGATAACTGGAACTCAGCCACTTGCCAGCTTGATAACCGGAAGAATCCATGTAAGAGTAATAGCCGACTGCCTCAGCGATTTTATCTGTCAAAGCCGGGAACCTCGACGTTGCAAGCAAAACAATAAGAAGGATAACCAAGGCAAATTTTAGAAAACGGCCCAAACTTATGCGAATAACATTACCTTCTAGCAATGCAAGTCTAACTGAAAAGCAAAAAACAACCGAGGCAAAGATTGTAGTTAAAGGCATTAAATAGTAAGTGAAACGATCATAGGGCAGCATAAATCCAACATAATAGGATTGTGTAAACAATAATGGAACAATGAAACCAATAAGAAGCAGTGCATAAAAAGATGTTTCTTTTCTGAGCTTACAAGCTGGAAACGCTAGAAAAAGTCCAGGAATGAACAGGGGGAGAACAAAACCAAAATGTAATATAAAAGTATCAGGAGCCACTCGGCCAACCAAGTATAAGTATTGCCTACTGCTAAAGAATACATGGTTGATCACGATATCAAGGTATGGCAATATTATCGGGAGATACCATAATGCAAAGGCCATTGAAACGCCAAGGATTGCCAGCATCAAAGAACGCCGAAGCGAAGCCTTGAAAGCGACAAACGCTATTAGAAGATATAATGCCAAAATCATTATGGCCAGAAATGTCGTGAACTGATGGGTTAACACCATGGAAAAAGTTGTTAGAAAAACAAGGATTTTATGGTATAAGTCCCATCCTTCTGACGGCAGGTATAACAAAAGCAAGAACAAATAGATCATGCTGAGGAGACTTGAATACCCTCCCCAAAAATTGATTTCGTAAAAAGGGAAACAAAGCAACATCAAAGAAGAGGCGATGATGCCGCATTCTTCGCCGAGAAGTCTTCTGCCAAGCAGATATACAATCATTACAAGTAGCCAGTCGAAAGTGACTGTTAAAATTTTCATAAGCAAAATCGAATTCTCAACAGATACAGCGTTCGTGAACGCTAGAATTCCAGCCAAAATTACACGGTATAGTGGAGGATACCATGTAATCTCTGATAATGGAACTTTACCGCTTCCAATTATCTCATAAGCCTTTGATAAGTGAACAGCAGGATCATTTCCAAGAATTAAACCGTTTGAGGACAGGGATCTATAAAAAAGCAAGAAAACCAATATAGAATATAGCGCAAAGAAAATGACTCTATAGTCCTTAATCACGGTTTTGGCCAATGTTTCCCTCCCCTTTCAGAGCGCTGGTCCTCACTTTGAAAATTGCAACTTTATCGTTAAGAAAAACAAGTTGAAAAGCAGGGTCCCTCAGGAATTTTTCCAATGAATAGCTACTCCTCTTAAATGCTATGAAAGAGATTCCCTTTTCCAGCATAACCCTCCTATAATCAAAAAACCTTACCGATGCATCTTCACTTGCAAGTTTAGGTCGAGCATATGTCATGTTGGCCAGCGCATTGTAAATGTACTTTTCATTCATACTTTTAGCTACGAATCCTCTTATAGCCAGATTTATTTCTATGCTCCCCGAACTTCCAATGTTGTAAATCAGTTCTACGCATTGAGAATCCGTAAAGCGTCTAACCGTTGGGACGCTGTCCCCAAATATAATTTGACCGCAAACTCCTGCGCCCTCATTAAGTATACCGACAGTGCGCCCGAATTGAAGCATTTTCCCGTTTACATGAACTATAAACCTAACGTATTCCACAGAAACATCATCATAAGGTTGTACAATTACGGAAAGATTGCAGAATTCACTATCCTTAATAACCTTTATATTCTTTGTTATACCCAGATCGGAGCTGTTCCTCGTCATTAAAATTTCCACTGATTCTGAGGTTTCCTTAGTATAAATATCCTTGAGGGGTGCCGCGGATACGTCTAAGATTTTCGGCTTTTGACCAGCATTATAGAACACTGTTATCTCGCTGTCATTTAAATATAGAATAGGATTTGGATTCATCGAATATTCGCTCTTAACAAGCAGCATAGGGTTATATCGGGCGAAATACCCCCCATCATCCCTTACCTCAATGAGCCCATTGTCCAGGATAAAGTTGGAATCTAGCAATATTCGCGCTGTACGCGCTGCTTCAAACTCGTGGGGAATTATCAAAAACTGTGGGTCTGTACCGCTTAACGTCGGGCGTTCTCCAAATCCGGAGACCCACCAACCATAACCATGCTCAGAAACGAAAATAGCGTCTGCCGACGTTTTTTCCTTTATCCATTGAATAGACTGAAATTCCGACGGGGAAACAACACGGTAATAATTAGCAATCGTAAATCCGCTGTTTGGACCTGCAAACAAGGGTAAAGAACTGAAGGGGACAATTAGAAGAATAAGGGTTGTTAAGATTAAACTTAAAATGCATTGCACCTTCTTGACATTCTCGGGCTTAACGAAGAACTTTACTCCCCGCGATATGAAAACAATTCCATGATCAGCGAAAATTGCAAGGAATATCAAAACAGGCATAACGATAAAATGCATTAAACGGAAAAAGTCTGTGTAGAGCCCAAAAATAAAGGACTGTGTAGCAAGTGCGGGCACTATAGTCCATAAACAAAAAAGCAAAGATACCCTGAGGAAAAGGGGACCACTGTACCTCTTAGAAAAGGCTATAAAAGAAAAGCCAGGTATTAGGGAGGCAAGAACAAGCGGTATAGGAACAATGCGTGTCAAAATTGTTGCCTCTTTATTCTCTTCAACACCCCCCACAAACATGCCCATTTTGATATTTTCCAAATAAGCTGGAAGAACTTTAATTACAAAGGGAAGGGATATAATGAATCCTAGTGAAATTGATAATGCAAGTTTAGCTGGAAACCTTCTATTCTTAGTCTTAGGCGATTTTATAGAGAAGAGCAGCTCTAAAAGAATAAGAGGAAGAACGATACATACATATACTAGCGTACTCAGCGAATGCGTAAAAATGAGAACACCTGTCAAAACAGAAATTAATGTGATGGACATCTTTGTTGAAACATCTTCCATGAGAAAAAGATAGAAAAGCGCTGAAATAATGGTTAAAGCTACAACGTTAGGATAACCTCCCCAAAGGAGCATTTCAAGATCATATCTTGACAAAGCCACCATAAAGGCGGCAATTAATGGGGCAATAGGCATATTCCAAGCCCTTCTTGTTAAAAGAAAGGCGCATAAAACCATAAGTGATGAAAAAAGTATCGCAACAAGGGGCTGAGCCATGTATCCAGGAATTCCTGTAGCCAATATAATTGAAGAAGTGAAAATGTGGAAGCTGGGATGCGTCAGCGAGTATCCCCCACCCATGTGATAGTAATTCCGTAGAAAATCTCCATGCAAAATTATGGAATTGATTATGCTGTTATGAAGACCAACATCTGGACCTGGCGGATAACTACCTGATAATACCAACAAGACACGGTACAGAATGGAAAATGTAAACAGTATTAAAGCTATTAATTCTTCAAAGGAAACTCTAATTGACTTCCTCATCCAAATGAGCCCCAGCAGTTAGGCGGTAAAACTTAAATTTTACCACCATCTATACCCCTTCGCAGAAGGGATATATGAATGTCATGGCTTAAAGCTATGATGGAAAAGGAACCGCCTGAACCGGAAAGCCCTATAGGAACCATTGTTATTGGAACATTAGAACCGGACATGCATGAAACTCCGAAGGAAATGGTTAGGAAGGCGCTAAAAAGAGCGGGATTTAAAACTGTGGATCTAGGCAAAGCCGTTTCTCCGCAGAACTTTGTAGCCAAGGCTAAAGAAGCGAATGCTGATATAATGGCAGTCTCCATAAATACCAAACCAGCAAAGGATAACCTGCCAAAGTTAAACCAAGCATTTACTGAAGCTGGTCTTAAAGGCAAAATAATATTAATGATCGGTGGGGCAGCAGTCACAAAAGAAGATGCAGACGCCGTAGGCGCCCTTTATGGCAAAAGTAAAGAAGAAGCCGTTGCAATAGCCCAAAAAGCAATGGAAGAGAAGAAAAAGAAGTAAATTAAAGGGAAATCTATGTTCAAGTTTAAAACACCCCAACAAATTTTTGAAGTTGGAAAAGTAAAAGTCGGCGGACAGCCTGGAGAACTGCCCACAGTCCTAATAGCTTCAATATTCTACGAAGGACAGAAGATCGTCTTGGACGGTGAAAAGGGCGAATTCAACAAGAAAGAGGCAGAAGAATTGCTGAATAAACTTGAACATTTAAGTGATTTAACAGGCAATCCATTTATGCTTGACGTTGTAGGAACAAGCGAGGAAGCCTTCAGGAAGTACATAGACTTCGTTGCAGAAGTAACCGAGGCACCTTTCTTAATGGATGCTATAAGTCCCAAGCTCCGCCTCTCAGCAGCCCAGCATGTGAAAGAGGTGGGACTCCAAGAAAGGGCTGTTTACAGCTCTATTAACAAGGGAAGCCCAAAGCCAGAGTTGGATAAAATAAAGGAAAGCGGCGTTAAAGCAGCAATAATATTGGCTGAAAACCCGGCAGACAATACCGTTGAAGGGAAGATAAGCGCCACGGAGCAAGCCCTTTCACGCGCAAGAGAAGCTGGGATCGAAAAGTTTCTAATAGACACATCAATCCCAGCTTTCGGTCCAGACATGGGCTCAGCTGCAAGGGCGATATATTACATAAAGGAAAAATTTGGATATCCCACCGGAGTGGGCACCGGAAACGTTGTAACTACATGCGGATGGCTTAAGGTGAACTTCCCGAAAGAGGTTCGAAGATGCGTAGACGGAACAACCAACGCAATAATGCAGGTCTTGGGAGCAGACTGGCTGATGTTCGGTCCTATTGAAAGGTCGGATTACGTGTTTTCAATGGCAGCTATAGCCGATGCATACGTTTTAAGTGCAACGGCCGAATTGGACATAAAACCTCTAGTCGACAACCATCCTGCCTTTAAAGTTTTCATGTAAACTCCCCACTTCCCTCTTTTTATTAAAAATATCAGGCAATAACACTTTAACATGTTTAGGCAAGAAGAATGACAAAATGGGAACAACTCAGCGTCTAAAAAGGGAAAATTGGTTCTTAATGGTGATATCTTTCACACTTGTAACACTTTTAGTCTCGTATCTACCGGAAAATTCCCCTTTAATCCTTTTAAGTTATACTTTCGGGTTCATTTTTATATCATTTGTTCCTGGTTACTGTTTTCTTCGTTTGATATTCCCAAAGGATAGGAAAATCGACATTATAGAAGGGATCGTTTTGTCAGTGGTGCTTAGTTACAGCATAACAGGCCTTATTGGGCTACTTTTAGGCTTAACATCAATTGGACTAAGTGCCACATCGGTTAGAGTCTCCCTAGCTTTAGTCACAGTTTTTTTCGCAACTTTAAATCTTAAGAAGGCTAACTGAGTTTAATATGTAAGGAACGAAGCAGATAAGCCATAGAAGTCTTCAGGGTGGAGACTCCATAAATTCCCCCTTTCCTGAGCATTTTAAATATGTAGCCGGGCCTCAGATAGAACTGTTGATAGGCTTTAAACCGAATTTCCTTGAGTTTTTCCATGCTTAAGTAGGGGGTTTCAAATACTGGAGTTGCGGTGTCGTATTTGTCAAAGTCATCTGTTTTCAGCCAGCCCTTTTCCTTTACTAGATCATATAATGGTGTGCCTGGATAGGGGGTGGCAATATAAAAGCCTACATCCGCTGGATCTAGGCTTTTAATAAAGTTTATGGTTTCCCATGCTGTTTCTTCGGTTTCTCCCGGGAATCCGAGGATAACGCTTGCCACAGTCATTAAGCCCACCTCATGGGCGGTTTTGAAGGCTTTTCTCGTCTGTTCTATTGTGAACTTCTTGTGCATCTTATCAATAATCATTTGGCAGCCGGATTCAACTCCAAACCAGACGGCAATACATCCTGCCCTTCGCATTTTCTCAAGTAACGGTTTGTTGACCATGTCCACTCTAGTTTCGCAGTCCCATTGTATCGGCAACTTCCTCCGCATTATTTCATCACATATCGTCTCAGTCCTCACAGGATCAACCGTGAAAGCGTCATCGTAAAAAGTGAATTGATCAACACCGAAAGTCGTGTAAACATGCTCTATTTCATCTACAACATTTTTGGGGCTTCTCATCCGATATTTACGTCCAAACATTCTAACGGCTGTGCAGAAATCGCACCAATACACGCATCCGCGGCTTGTCATCACTGGAATAATAAGCTTTCCTACTTTTATGTAGGATTTCAAATTAAAAAGATGATGTGCCGGGAAGGGTAAATCGTCCAAATTTTCTATGTACGGCCTGTCCTCATTTCTAATTATGCTGCCGCCTCTCCTGAAGGTTATTCCCTGAACATCATCCAAATTTTCTTTGCTTTCAAGCTTTCTTAAAAGCTCTAAAAAGGTTACCTCACCCTCTTTTCTCACTATGATGTCTAGGCTGGGACATTCATTTAGGGCATTGACATCCCAGAAGGTGGCATGGCAGCCGCCTAACAGCGTTATACAATCTGGGAAAACCTCCTTTGAAATTTTCGCAACCTTCAATGCCGACTTATAAGTTAAAGTCGCAGAAGTTATTCCAACGATATCCGTATCTGTTCTCTCTAACTCCCTACGAAAACCCTCATGGCTAAGCCTTTCGCCTTGACAGTCGATAATCCTAACTTCATAGCCATTCTTCTCGCAAATTGCACCAAGATAGCCTAGGCTCAGGGGAATAAATGGTGGATGCTGATGGGCACTTTGCGGGTATGGAGGATTAACCAAAGTAACCTTCATGGTTTTGGCTCCTTAAGGATTGTTTTAGGTTCAAATTATTATAGATTTCCGAAGAAACTTTAAACTTCTCAAAAATGATTGCTTCCGATAATTGCTTTAACGCCTAAAGGGCAACTCTTTTTGAAAAACTTTATAATGATGCCATGCAATCTGCTTTAGAAAAGGATGTGTTGAAATGAAGTTCGGCACATATCTGTTTGAACCAAAAAAGGTTCCAGGATTTGACTTTGACCTTTTCAGAGTTAAGCCGGAGGTTGGACGTAGACAGCCACCGCAACCAGACATGTATAGCAACGTTGCCATCTTCGGCGACAATGTAACCGCGCGCAACCATCCCGAATGGGTTTCACAGTCTGAATATGGACCAGCTTTGAGAACAAATGACAGATACAACTTCCGATGGGATATTCTCTGTCACACCGTTCCCGAATTCAGGGAGGAAATGCTGAATTACATTGAGGAAGTGGACAGGAAATCCATGGGAGTTTGGCTTAACAGCATCCACTTCGCAGACTATGGCCACTGCATCTGCCCCCGTTGCAAGGAAAAATGGCAGAAAAGCGGGCTAAGCTGGCTTGAATGGCGCAAAAAAGAGGTTACGGAATACATTGCACAAGTGAGGGAACGTGTCAAAAAGGAACTTGTCATCGGCTTGCTACCAGACCCAGTAAATTCTTATGAACGCTTCGGCATAGACTTCGACGCCCTTGCACCCTATGCTGACGCCTTCAATGTTGTAATGTTCTCCAAGAATTACGCCACGCCATGGTATTGGGAAATGCTTTCAAGAGCCTTCAAAAAACTGCTTAAAAAACCAGTTTACATAAGCCTATACATCTTCGGCCCTGGCGACAATCCGAGAGAAGTTCCATCTCCAGAGGAGCTTCTAACAGTTTCTGTTCGCTGCGGGAGACAAGGCATTGATGGAATCCTATACCTTGCGGATAAAGCAAGTCAGATAGTGGACTTCCAGAAGGCAGCTGTTGACAAAGTTGAGCTTAGGCAGAGACTGAAAAGCTACGGATGCCCTGAAGTTCTGGAACTCGTTGAACGTTGGGAGAAGATAGTGGGATAAAACCCACCATCTTGCCTTTTTTATGCTCTATGACTGTTTATGCTGCGAAAGAAACGCTTCTGTAATGCAAACAAGTGTGCTTTTCAGGAATGGGTGCATCTCAAAATCTATCTTTTCTACTTGAATGTTGTTACAGTTATGCTTGTTATTGCATATAATTTTAAGGAGATTTTCTTTAAATTGCATTACCAATTCATCTAAGTTTCTGAACTCTTTTGGAATTAAACCCTTTCTAACATTATCATCCATATTCGCAGCCATCATTAAAATTAGCGCAGGAAAGGGTTTTTTCAACTCTTCAAAGATCCCCATTTTTATTTTTTCTCTCTCAAGCCCTGTTGAGCATGCTCCTAATATCTCATTAAGAAAGTCATCTATAGGCAATTGTCTCTCAGCGAACCTTTCAAGTAGAGGTCGATTCAAATATACAGAGCTCTGCTTTATCACAGAATTTTTTACGGCCTCCCTTGTACAGTACCCCACTAGTTTACCAAGCTTCGAGGCTGGCCCGCTGAATCTCACTTTTGAACCAATGTTCGTAGAGGCTACTATGAGGCTGTCAGTAATGGTACCTGTAGCTAAATCGCCAGAGTATTTGCTTCGAACGTCCAAATCAACAAGCCCTGCAGTCTTGGCTTCAACAGCTGTCGTAAAGGCCTGTAAAAGACAGCTTTCGGTGGGCTGTCCGTGAATTATAACCATAACATTTATCGTACCCGGTGAAAGAAACGCGTCAATCGGCTCGCCAGCTGTCTCAGAATTAGAGCATCCGGCAGTTGCGATAGCGCTTACCCTAAGATCATCCGTGCATTTTGTTACCATAGAGAAATTTTTCATATCTGCTGCTGTTATCATGCCCACACTTTTTTCTGGAGGCAAATTTAGCTCACTTATCTTTTTAAGGACCAAATGTTCCGGATTTTTATGAAGCAAAAATTGGTTGTAATCCTCTGGAACATGAACGTTAAGGAGAAACTTTGCCTGTCTAAATCCTCCGTTATAAACGGCAGAGCTGACCGTTATCATATCATTTTCAGAAGATACTATTAATGCATCATCCTGTAAAAACAGCTTTATTCCTTTACTTAATTCGTAAACTTCCATTCTCTAATTGCCCACCGAAAACGGTAGGAGCATTAATCAAGCTGGTTAAAAGCCTTTTCGCTTAATTTTAATCGCCTTATTTGGACATAAACTTTCACAGAGGCCGCATACTGTGCAAGATGCCGCTTCCTTGACCTGGGGCTTTTTGTCGGGACCTTGCTGAAAAACTCCCCATGGGCAAGTATCTATGCACACCAGTTCGGAACATGGAGGACATTTGTTATGATCAATTGTTATTTGCACGGTTTCTACCTTCTACAAGCTTTGTGCTTGAAAATTTTAAATATATCTGTTGCTCGAACGTATTCCATGGAAATAGGTCTAGTTTCATACGAACCTAAAAAAGTAAGGGGATTCGACGTTCACGTATACTACGCAAAGCGGGCTGACGGTTCAATTTTCACTCCCGCCGAGCACATGTATAACGACATCACTTGTTTTTGCGACGCCAAAACCATAAGGAGCAATCCAAACCTGGTAGCAATATCTGCAGATGGACCAGCACTCAGAAAGAACAGGAAGGTGAATATGCCTTGGGATTACTTGTGTCCAACAGAAGAAAGTTATAGGGAAAACCTTCTAGGACTGATTAAAAATGTGGGAAGCAGGGCTGAGGGGGTCATTTTAAACCTTTATCACTTTCCGGAAGAAGGTTTTTGCACTTGTAAAAGATGTCAAGAACTTTGGAGGAAAAGCGGTTTAAGCTGGCTTGACTGGAGGATTCAAACTGTAACGGGCTTTGTGAAAGAAGCGCGGGAAATGGTTCGGGGGGGTTTTGCCACGGAAATTTGGCCTGACCCGGTTCTTTCAAGAGAGAGATTTGGAGTGGACTTTAACCAAATTGCTGAGTATATTGACTTTTTCCATGTTCCATTATCTGCAAACGACTACAACACCATGTACTGGGTGGACATGTTAACAAGAATTTTCGCAAGAATTCTNAAGAAGCCGGTTTTTATAGAACTNAGTGCGGAAATGCCTAACGAGACAAAGTTGAATGCACTACTAAGAACCATGGCATACGTCAGCAGACACAACGTAAGAGGCATTCTCCTATTAGTGTACAATTCAGAAAATGCAGAACAGGTGTGCAGGCATGCTGTTAAGAATGCTGAAATACAAAGGTGGTTTGAAACTCATGGATTTTCATCTATGACGGAGATTATTGAGAAGTGGAAGGAATTTTATTACTGAGCTGCTCCCTATAAAATTTGAGTCTATTTAAATCAAGATCAGCCGTTAAAACGAAATCTGATAAAACATCAGGAGCCTCTTGAATAACTCCCCATGGCGCAATTACCGCGCTTCTTCCTCCCTTAGCGCCTGAACGCACATTTCCAATTTTGAGTATAAATATTCCATTTTCTGATGCAATTTTCTCCGATAATGGATGACCCCTCACATCTGGATGTGTGTAAAGGGCTGCCACTGGAAGGAATATTACCTCCGCACCCATGTTTACGGTTTCCTCCACAGTCTCTGGATAAAAAATATCAGCGCAGATCAGCACTCCAACCCTGCAGATTTCAGTTGGAAGCACAAGCGGATCTTTTCCTTTACTAAGCCCCATTTTAACTTCAATGTTTATCAGATTCCTTTTCTTATAACTCCCCAGCAGCCTGCCACCTTTCCATATGGTGCACGTGTTAAAAAAGGAGTTGCCCTCTTTCTCAATCAAAGTTCCCCCAACAATATATGTTTCAAGCAGATCCCTTGAGACTTGTCGCAGGAAATCTACGGTTGGCTCATAGGTTTTTTCATAAATTTCCGCAGCGGACGAGTAGTTTTCCAAACGGCCAGGAACGGAAAAGTATTCCGGAAGAGCAATAAATTTCGACTTTTGTTCAGCTGCCCAGTAAATGTTACTGCGGGCTGCAATTAAAGATTCATGAACCGTGTCTCGGGTTTCCATGTGAATTAGGCTTACCCGCAATTTCTATACACCCAAAGCGCTTGCTCAGCAAATCGTAGTGACTTGCAAATAATTGTCTTCAAAACTTTTAAGTATAACTATGCCCTCTCTGGTGAGGAATTACAGGAGAGGAGGATTGGCGGAATGTTAACGGTTCTCATCCCCGCCGTGGTTGTATTCCTTTTTCTTGCAACCATTGGAATAAGCAGACCGAGAAAAATGAAGCTTACGACATGGTGTTGGATCTATGTAATAATCGCTGTGGCCTTTGATATTTTAACAGTAACCGCAGTTATTCTCAACAACAATCTCTTAATCGAAGGCCTTTTGGGGGTGGCGGCGGGTTCCGCCACAAGTTTGGCTTATCATGTATGGAAAGAAATAAAAGAGTTTAAGAATGAAGAAAAGAACCAACTTAAATAATCCTTCTAAATTCATGGAACTCGTTCCTCACGAATAAATATTAAAATAGTACAACATTGACTTAAGACGTTCAATTTAGGTGATGTTGTTGCGCGAGAGAAAGTTGATAATGCTACCAGGTCCAACTAATGTTCCAGAGCGTGTAATTCATGCTATGACCCGTCCCATTATAAACCATAGAGGAGCGGAGTTCCATGAACTTTACGCCGAAATTGAAGCTAATCTCAAGTATGTTTTTCAAACTAAAAGCGACGTTTTTGTCCTAAGCGCCTCGGGCACAGGCGGGGTTGAATGCGCCGTCTATAATTTGGTTGATCCAGGCGAGAAAGCTATAGTTCCGGTTTATGGAGTTTTCAGTAAGAGACTAGCGGAAAAAGTTAAGCGGAGAGGTGGAATTCCAATAGAGTTAACGCTTCCCTTTGGAACAGCACCAAAGGCTAAGCAGATTAGAGAAGCTTTAGAGAAAGAAAGGGACGTGGATTGCCTTTTTATTGTATATAATGAAACCTCAACCGGAGTTACTGTACGTGATCTCCCAGAAATTGCGAAGATAGCTGAGGAAAGGGGCATACTGCTCATCGTTGATGCTGTATCAGCGCTTGGCGGAGACTGGCTTCCAGTAGATGAATGGCATGTCGACGTTTGTATCACTGGAAGTCAGAAATGCTTAGCATGCCCTCCAGGTTTGGCCATGATTTCGGTGAGCCAGAAAGCATGGGAAAAAATTGAGAATATAGAGAAGAAGCCAATGTATTATGATCTAACTTTAATGAGAGACTTTGCAACCAGAAAGGAAACTCCATTTACGCCGGCTATTCCGCTTTTGTATGCGCTTGATGAGGCCCTTAAAATTGTCCGGGAGGAAGGACTGGAAGAAAGGATTAGAAGGCATCATCTTTGCGCTGAAGCCTTTTATAGGGCATTAGAGGACTATGGAATGACTATTTTCCCAAAGGAAAAAGCATTGCGCTCAAATACCGTAATCGCGGTTAATGTTCCGCAGAATGTGGATGAGAGTCATGTGCGAAGCATAATGCGAGATAAATATAATGTAGTTATAGCAGGTGGGATGGGTGAGCTCAAGGGTAAAATATTCAGGATTGGATGTATGGGAATAGTTTCACAATCGGAGGTCCTAGTAACATTAACGGCGCTTGGAAACGCATTAAAAGAGCTCGGATGCAAAGTTGATATTGAAAAAGGCTTGGATGCCGCGAGGAAAATGTTTCAGTAAAACTAAGTTATTGTATGGTCAATATTGGAAAAGAGAAAATGTTAGAGACTTGCGCATTCGCTACACTTGTAATCGCATGTACTCTCAATTGAATATGCTATTGTCTCAATTATCTTTTTGGCAATGGCTATCGAAGCGTTTTTCTGAGCCTCTCTTGTCTGTGCGCCTATATGTGGAGTGCAAATTACATTTGGTAATTTCATAAGTGAATAGTCCGTTGGAGGTTCTTCATCGTAAACGTCCAAGGCTGCTCCAGCTATTTTCCCAGATCTTAAGGCTTTAAAGAGCGCTTCCTTGTTTATGACGGGGCCCCTCGAAGTGTTGATGATGTAAACACCGTCTTTCATTTGATTAATCTCCCGTTCGCCTATCATGTTATATGTCTGTGGGGTTAATGGAACATGTAACGTTATTATGTCGCTTTTCTTCAACAGTTCATCCATCGGAACAAGCTGTGCGCCGGCTTCTCTCAAAAAGTCTGGTGAAGGACAATTTATGTCAGAAATAAGGATTTTCATGTTGAAGGCTTTTGCGAGTTGGGCAACTTTTTGCCCTATCTTACCGCAACCAATTATACCCAAAGTTTTTCCATTTAGTTCCCAACCCTCAAGCTCGTTTTTGATCCACCTACCGTTCTTCATTGCATTGTCAGCTCTAGGTATTTGTCTAGCTAAAGAAATTAGGAGGCCAATGGTCAATTCGGCTACAGCATTCACCACAGCCTCTGATGCACAGACAACTTTTATACCCCTCTTTTCTGCGTACTCAACGTCAATATTATCTACGCCGCCTCCGGCTCTAGCAATTACTTTAAGGTTTCTGCCAGCACCAATTATTTCTCTGGTAACTTTTGTCCTGCTCCTAACTATTAAAACATCGTAGTTAGCCACTTCTTTTTTGAGTTCCTCATGGAGGATTTGGGGCTTATTGGTAACCTCAAATCCATAGAGTTCTAGGATTTTTATACCTTCAGGCTCTATTGCGTCGCATACGAGGACTTTCGCTTTCATTTTTTTACTGCTATCAGGGCTTTTTTGCTCTTCTTGCTTCCGTCTTTCCTCAATAAATTCTTCTATTATCGGCAAAGTTTCATCTAATCTTTCTGCACGTACGGTGACTTTGGCATATTTTTCGAGAAGAGGCGCCGGGTTAAATGCTATCCCAAGGCCAGCTTTACTGATCATGCCAACATCATTTGCACCGTCGCCTATGGCGATCACATTTTCCATCCTAACTCCAAAGCGCCTTGCCATGCACTCCATATGTAAATCCTTATTGGCATCTACAATAAGTTCCACGTCCTCGAGCTTATCCTTGTTGAAAATCAATCTGTTGGCTACCGCGAAGTCGAGTCCAAGCTGTTCCTTCACGGGATTAACTACTATGTCGAAGCATCCTGTAATGACTCCCACCTTGACATTTCCAAGTCTTCTCAGCGAGTCCACAAACTCTTTCGCTCCGGGGTAAAGTTTGAGGGCTTTTGTTGCTTCTAAACACTTTTCATATTCGATGCCCCTGAGGAGCTCCAACCTTTGCCCTAAGGCTTCATTCCAGTTCATGGTGCCCTCAATTCCAGCCCTTGTCAGTTTCTCCACCACATCAAATTTTCCGGCGATCTTTGCGAGCTCAAGGAGGTATTCGCCTTTAACCACTACTCCCTCAAAGTCTAGAACCACCAGAAACATAGCGCCAACCTCCAGAAGACTTTATATGATAGATTAACAACCACAGGAAAACATTGTCTTTTAAGATTGGCGAGGCATCACCCTACCAACCACAGCCTTAACTTCAAGCGCTCATCAAATAAAAAGCTTTTGCCTTGAAGAGTTCTGTCGAGTGATATGCATTTTTAGTTAGCATTGCCTAGTCGTAGTGAACTGTGCCGGCTAATTCCTCTTCTTCCTTTTTCTTTACATAATAGAATTTCCATACAATAAATCCGGCTACAGCAGCCACAACTGCGATTATGGGAATAATGATTGTTGATTGGGCTATGGTTTCACCGCTTGAAGAGATTTTAGGAATTATAGCGGTCTCTTTTACCGTCTGATCAGCGGCAACTTCAATTTGAATTGTCGTATCGCTGTAGCCTTCCTTCGAAATTTGAAATACATAAGAGCCTGCAGGGATGTTGTTGAAGGACACGATGCCATTTTCATCTGTAACGCCCTTTAATGGTTTTTTAGATGGCTGTGATGTTGAAATGACTGTTGCATCCGAGACTGGTAGTCCATTCACATCACTAACGAATATGCGAATGTTTCCCATGGGGAAAGGTGGAACAATTAGGATGGTGACATTTTTACCCGCGCTAATAAATCCGGTTTTTGAGGCATTCGCCGAAATTGTACAGTTTATTTTGGACTTAACCTCTGGAACCGTGAAGTTTACCGAGTAATACCCGTTTGTTTCGTCCTTTGGCGATGAGAACGTTATTTCCTTAACAGTGGAGGAAAACTTCAACGTTGCTCCTGAAGCTGGAGCAACCTTGTTGACCGCAGTATTGTTGGCAGTTATATAAACCCTTATCGTCGCGGTTCCATTCTTCATGGACTGGGGATACTCTACGAAGGCAATATTTAACATTATTTTGTCTATAAGACATGTTGTCATTTTTGCCTTGCTCGATGAGCAACCAGAGGCTGTAGCAGTTATCTCTGTGAAGCCAGCGGTAGAGGTTGTATAGAAAGTGGCAACAGTATATGTTGAACCGAAAGGTATCACAGCAGACTTAACAACGTTTCCAATTTGAGTGTTCGAGGATGTTAGGGTTATGTTGACATTGCCAAAGGGATGTTTAGAGGATTTCCGCTTGAATCTTGTAGCTGAACCACTATTGCTTGGTAGGCAAGACCATCTGCGGGAAGAGAGGGAGGCGCACAGTAAACAGCAAGCTTAGAGGGCGTAGGCCCAACTGTTGAAACGGTAACTTGACCTCTAGTTACATCCGGAGTAACTGCAGTAATGGTGGTGCTTCCAGATTTATAGGTTGAGATTAGGTTTAGATTAGGTTTGCTGAGGTGTAAGTTTCGCCCTTCTTAATTATAACTGAGCCGTCAACGCTTCCTATAGCGGTGTCTGAAGAGGAAAGGCTAACAACCATGTCTTCCATAGCTTTAACAGGCTTCCCATCAGAAGTCTGCAGCTGCACTTTTTTTATAGAGGCGACATAAGTGTAACAGTCTGCGAGAAACTTCTGTGGAGCAGCATAAACAACAAGCTTTGACCCTTTATAGCCATAGTGGTTATGGTTTTTTGNGTCTCCTTTGGATCGCTTTTTAGCCCGGANGTCGCCGCCACAATGGTTGTGCTTCCTGGGCTATATGTCGGATAAAACGTGGCATTGGCGACGGCAAAATCTTCTCCCTCTTTAATTACTACTTTATCAGTAACTGTGCCTACAGTAGTATTTGATGAGTATAACATTACTTCTACACCGCCTTTAGGTGCTTTGGCAGGATTATCGTTTGCATCCAGAAGCTGCACTATGATTACAGGATACTCCCTCTCCTCGGCGCTGGATAGCGGAACTGGCAGAACTGGAGGAACTGCATAAAAAGCAAGTTTTGAGGGTCCTACTGTTGTTATGGTTGCTGTTCCACTTGCGTATCCTGAATCTGCTGCCATGGCGGTTATTGTCGTTGTCCCAGCCACGAACGTTGTGCTAAACTTGGCTACAGCGTAAGTTTCGCCTTTACGTATTGTAACCTCTGGCTGAACGGTGCCCACATCCGTTTTTGAGGATAGTAGTAGGACTTTGACATCCTCGGAGGCTCTTGCCGGATTTCCATTAGCGTCTTGAGGTTGCACATAAACAACCTCGTAAACGCTGTTGTCGGCAAGGACTTTAGGAGGGCTTATATAGACCTGCAGTTTTGATGGACCCGATGGAATTGTTGTTGCCGCAAAGGTCGTCTTGGCTGTCAGACTGTAGCACAGAATCGTAAGGACTATAAGCAATGTTGAAACAGATGCATGCATATTTTTTCGGGTTAACATGGAACCTCGATACACCTTTCATGTGGGGGTGGGTTATTTTAAGTTTATTGAATATTAATAAATACTATTAAGTATAGAAGCATAATCTGTTACGGAATCCGATTCATATTCGACTCAAGCATATTTGGTAAAAGCGGTATTGAGGTGGACCGGGCGGGATTTGAACCCGCGACCTCAGCGATGCCAACGCTGCGATCATTCCAGGCTGATCTACCGGCCCAACCGACTAAACTAAAAACGGTGTTGGCACAGTATTAAGGATTTTGCTAGAACCCTCATTAAAATCTAAGATTTTAAGTCATCATGGAATTAATTTGAAAATAAATAAGCTATGATCAAATCCTCATAGGGGGTGAATTAAGTTTATAGCGGGCCCGCCGGGAATTGAACCCGGGACCCCCGGGTTTCTTAGCTTTAAAGCTTAAAAGCCCGGTGCTCTATCCTTGCTGAGCTACGGGCCCATTTTCAATAGTTTGCCCCCGCTTTATTTCGAAGGGAGGCCTTGGATAGTTGAGGATACAATTTCTCTGAAGCCCTACAATTATATGAAGATTACGCAGAAGGGAGCTTTAGACCATGTGTTGTTAATTGTTTAGGAAAATGTAATTGCTTATGATCAAATAGGCATAACGCTTTTCCTTAAAGCTTCCCATTGCATGACGCAGAGAAAATGATAGGCAATGCTTGGCGTACAAATAAATTAGGGTCTTAAAAGAAACGTCGTTATGAAGTTTTTGAGCTTATCATTGGCACTTAGCAGCGTTTCTATCATTTTTTGGCCTTTATCTGTGAGTTTGTAGACCCTTTTCCGCTGATCCCATTTTCCTTCGATTAAGCCGTTCCTCTCCAAAGAATAAAGCATGGAGTAGACTGTTCCGGAGCTCACTAAAAGGTTAAATTTGTTATGAATGAAAGATATTACATCATAACCGCTCATTGATCCATTTCTAAGTTCAGCCAGGATTATTATATCCATGAAACTTTTTATTATCCGTTCATGCATCTGCCTTAAGACTTTGGCTTCCATCGTCACATCCATCACCTGTGCGCATCACAAGATATTCTATAATGTTTTTAGTTAGATATAAATATTTAAATTTTATTCTAATTCAGAAGTGAAAGTAGAAATAAATAAGATAAGTTTAAACTATCTAAATTAAGTTTAGATGTGAACAACATATGTATTGATGGCATAAACTTAATAGCATATGAAAATGTGTAGCTATAATGTCTCATAAAACCGTAAAATCTCAGCATTACTAGTTCAAGATTTTAAAGGAAAGTTTCCACTTAAATGAGCTGGAAACTATGCGTTTAATAGCTTACAATATATTAGCATGTTAAGAAATATTATTTTTCTGTTCGCACTCCAAAATGGCGGTGCTAGCGAATTGACTCTTTGGAAAAAGTATTTGGACAAAATTAACGAAGAATACGAGGTTGTTATGAGGAAAAGACAAGCTTTAGGCAGCTTGCTAACTAACGGTAAGATATCACAGTCCACGTTTGAGATGTTCAACAAAGAAATGGACGAAGCCATCGCAGAAATAGAGAGACAGAAAAGATCCATATTAGAGAAGATGAGTGACAAAGTTAAGGAGCTTGAGGAGCACATTAGGATTTTAGAAAAAATGCTTGCAAACATTGAAATTCAGCATGTAGGCGGCGAAATATCGGACGAAGCATACCAACAAGAAATGACGCTTTTAACTATTGGACTTGAAAACGCCAAGAAGGAACTAGAATCAATAAAGGAGACAATCGAGAAGCTTGCCGCCTCAGCAAAAACCACTGAATACCCCACCACATGGGCGGAAAAGGAGGTTAAAATAGTTCCTCTAGAAGAGAAGATAAAGGCAAGCGAAACCGAAGCGCCGATAACAGAATTTACTACGGAATCTAAAGAGTTGAAGGAGATACCGCAGGAAGCACCAACAACAGAGACCACAAGTTAAAAGGAAAATGAAAGCTAAACTCTATACTATCAAATCCCCTTTTTATTATATGCATGAAATTCAGTTCAGTATAGCCTATGAGTCTTAAATTGCTTGAAGCGATTGGCATGTTTTGGTGATGTCTTTGAATGATAATGTGCTAGTATCCTACCGTGAAAAGTTTAGGCAGTATGATCTGGGTGAAGGGCATCCCCTCAGGGGAGATAGATACGTCAACGCCATGAACTTCTTCAGGGAAAAAGGGTTAATTGCAAGTCGGAACTTGAGGATCATAGAGCCTAAACCTGCAACTTGGGATGATATAGTCAGAGTCCATGACGTCGAATATGCTAAGTTGATATTTAGTCTAGCGGAAAAGAGGTTGGCATATGATGTTGAAACTCCCACTTCTCCAGAAATTCTTGAGGCGTTGCTGCTAATCATTGGTGGTACAATAGAGTGTGGTAGGGCGGTGGTTGATGGGGAAGCTGGAAGGGCAATCTCTATCGGAGGCGGCTTTCATCATGCTGGAAGAAACTACGGTGGAGGATTTTGTCTCTTTAATGATATAGCGATAACCATAGAATGGTTAAGAGAGAGAAGAAACCTGAAAAAGTTTCTAGTGTTGGATTATGATGTCCACTTTGGAAATGGTACAAGCGATATCTACTATAGGGATCCAAGCGTGCTTTTCATATCCATACACCAAGATCCTTATACAATTTACCCGGGCAGAGGATTTTCATGGGAGATTGGTGAGGGCCCTGGAGAGGGCTACAACATCAATGTACCTCTGCCTCCTGGAACTGGTGACAGTGCTTATCTTTATGTGCTAAAGGAAATTTTCGTCCCCCTGGCTGAGGAGTTTAAACCTGAAATTATAATTGCAAACGGTGGTAGCGACCCCCATTTTGCCGATAGGCTTGGAAATTTGGGATTAACAGTAGATGGTTTCTTTAACCTTTCACGTTTGATAAAGAAAACCGCAGAGGAGGTTTGCAATGGGAAGCTTATTCTACTTATTGGAAGCGGTTATAACCCGGAGATTCTGCCACTATGCTGGTATGCCCTAGCTGCAGGCTTAGTGGGCTTGGAGGAGATAGACGTTAAGGAGCCCTATGCTCCACCTGTAGAGCCACCATACTGCAGAAGGAATGTGGAAAACACAATTAGTAGCCTTAAAAGTTTGCTAAAGGAAAAATGGAATTGCTTCAGGTGGTAGGAACTATTGCCAGTCGTGCGCCGATTTTGAAGCAATAAAAATAGCATAAAGGAATCAGTTCACCGCCTTAGTCATACTCGCTAATGAAGCTTATTTCAGTGTATCGTTGAACTTGCTTGCCTTCGCCTTTTTCAGGAATTATCTCCAGCTCAGAGATCTTGCATGTTCCAACGAGGTCATCCTTGTTTCCAGCTATGATCTCGGCAAGTTCCCTGGTTCCGGCATAGATCTTCACCTTTTTTATCTGAGCGTTCAAGGGTTTGCGTTTCTCAGCCTTATCCCGCCTTATCTCGGATATTAAGGCCACCAGCAGGTCACCATCTCTTTCTGAAATCTCATCTACTCTGCTTTCGTCCAATCGAGGCCAAGGAGTTAAGTGTATACTTTTGAAATTCATGTGTTCAGCATATAGTGCTTGGTATATCTCCTCCGTAATGTGGGGCGTTATTGGCGCAAGAAGCTGTATTATGCGATACAGAACATTATACAGAGTGAATTGAGCAGCCTTACGTTTACTCTCACCATAAACTTCAGGCCTGTAAAGCCTATCCTTGACGGCCTCTAAGTATTGGTCGCAGAAAACGTGCCATGTGAAGTTGCGAATCTCATCAAGGGCAATGTTGAATTGGCAATTCTCCAGAGCATCGGTGACTCTTTTTGTCATCTTCTCAGCCTTGCTCAGAATCCATTTGTCTAAAAGCTGAAGTTCACCGTTTTCGCCAGGTTTATAGTCCTGAAGTTGGGTGCTTACAAAGCGAGCAGAATTCCAAAGTTTTGTTAAAAAGCGTCTACCATACTCTACATCAGGCCAACGGAATGGGATATCTGATCCAGTGGCTCCTCCCCCTGCGGCCCATTGCCTAGCAGCATCGGCACCGTACTTGTCCAGCACCGCTGAGGTAGCCACGTAATTTTTAAGGGACTTACTCATTTTTCGGCCATCTGAACCTAGCACCATGCCGTTTATGAGACAGCTTTTGAAGGGCTTCTCCCCAAACAAGGCTAGATGCCTAACCACTAAATAGTATGCCCATGTGCGAATGATGTCAACGCCTGAGGGATGTACATCAGCGGGGAAAAGTCTCCTCCAGTCGGGTCTATCAGGCCAACCGGCGTGCACCGCACAAGTTATCGAGGAATCCATCCAAGTGTCGAAAACGTCAGTTTCTGGAATGAATTCTCTTCCCCCACACTTGGGACAACTTTCAATTCTCGGATTTTCAAGCTTAGGGTCAACGGGGATCCAGTCCTCATGAGCTACGATTGTTTCCCCGCAGCTTTTGCAGTACCAGACGGGTATTGGAGTTGCAAATACCCTTTGACGGCTTATGACCCAATCCCAGTCTAAGGATTTCGCCCAGTCTATGAGGCGGGTTTTCATGTGCTCGGGAAACCATATGATTTCTTCGGCAGCTTTAACAACGTCATCGGTCAATATTCTGGTTTTCATAAACCATTGTTTTCGCTCCAAAATTTCAATTGGAGTTTTACATCGCTCGCAGAGCCCTACCTCCTGAGTTATTTCTTCAACTTTTTCCAGCATTCCGGCGGCTTTAAGGTCCTGAACTATTGCTTTTTTAGCCTCTTCAACCGTTAAGCCTTGATATTTACCCCCGTTCTCATTTATTCGGCCGTTATCCGTTAAAATGGTTATGACTGGAAGGTTGTGCCTCTTTACTATTCTAACATCTTCTTTATCTCCGTAGGTGCATATCATAACCACTCCTGTTCCGAAGGATGGGTCAACATTCTCGTCTGGAATTATGGGTACAACTCTGTTTACTACGGGAACTATTATCCTCTTGCCAATATACCTGTTATATCGCTCATCTGTTGGATTGAGGGCCACAGCCACGCATGCAGGGATGAATTCCGGTCGAGTGGTAGCTATTGGAAGATATTCGCCTTCTTCCAATGGGAACCTGATGTAATGTAGTTTCCCTAATCGTTCTTCATAGTCCACTTCAGCGTCAGCAATTGCCGTTTCACATCTTGGACACCAATTCACTGGATGAGTTCCACGATACATGAATCCCTTATGATATAGAATTAAGAAGCTAAGCTGGGTTCTCCTCCAATAGTCTGGGTCCATGGTGCGATACTCGGTTGTCCAGTCCACGCTGCAGCCCAGTCGTATAATTCCCTCCTTCATCATGGCGATGTATTTTTCAACAAGCTTCATGCATAAACTGCGAAACTTGTCCGGAGGCAAGTCCCGCTTACGAATATTGTATTCCTTTTCCACTTGAACCTCTATACCTAGGCCATGACAGTCCCAGCCCTGTGGGAAAAACACGTTATAGCCCCTCATACGCTTGTAGCGGGCGACGATGTCGAAATAGGTCCAGTTTAAGACATTTCCCATGTGAAACTCGCCGGATGGGTAGGGCGGAGGCGTGTCAATGCTAAAAGTTGGCCTTGCATGATCATTCCAGTCGAAGCGATAAATGCCCCAATCTTCCCAAAGTTTCTGCCACTTGCGCTCAACTGCCAAGATGTCGAATTCTTTAGGCAAAGGCTTCATACAACAACAGCCTACAAACTTTAACTTCTAGGAAAGATAAATATACAAGTACATAACAATTACTCTACCAAAGGTTTGGGGGAGCTGGGCGGTGACCCGGCTGAGAGGACGGCTGAGCGCCGTCGACCCCTAGAACCTGATCCGGGTAATGCCGGCGGAGGGAA
>Ga0065718_1001569_pt1 | contig 22337 bp, 28 predicted proteins | sample GBSCel77sediment_2_FD_59105 | JGI IMG/M metagenome (GOLD analysis project Ga0065718, IMG submission 59105) | Hot spring sediment microbial communities from Great Boiling Spring, Nevada - cellulolytic enrichment CS 77C v3 (version 3) | ecosystem: Environmental > Aquatic > Thermal springs > Hot...
CTTAAAGGAGGTGATATTACTTGTGGAAGCGTTATCTTGAGATAAGCGTTCTCACGAAGATCTTAATCGGGCTTATTTTAGGAGTGATTTTTGGTCTTATAATTGGTCCTAAGATGGAGGTTTTGAAGCCCTTGGGAGATATCTTTATGAATCTACTAAAGATGATAGTTATGCCTGTTATTTTGTTCTCTCTGGTGGTCGGTGCGGCAAGCATCGAGCCTGCTAGGTTAGGTAAGGTTGGGGTTAAGATAATGATTTATTATCTTTTTACCTCAGCTATAGCGGTCTTTATTGGTTTGCTTACTTCAGCTCTATTTAAGCCGGGAGTTGGGCTTCAGCTTGCAGGTGTAACTGCTAAGGGTATTACTGCGACGCCACCATCTTTGGTTGAGGTTCTTCTTGGAATAATCCCCACGAATCCCTTTGATGCTCTTGCGAAAGGACAGGTTCTACCTACCATATTCTTCGGTATAGTCTTAGGCTTGGCTTTGTCTCTGCTTAAAGAAAGCCGTCAGGAGAGCATAAGTTCATCAGCTGAGCTAGTTATAAGGGTGTTCGATGGTCTTGCTAACGCTATGTACAAGATAGTCAGAGGGATCCTTCAGTATGCTCCTATAGGTGTTTTCGTGCTCGTTGGGATAGTCTTTGGAAAGCAGGGGGCTAAGGCGGTGGGGCCTTTACTCACGGTTATATTAGCGGTTTACTTAGGGTTGGCTATTCATATCTTCCTGGTTTATGGAGGGTTTTTGAGGGCCTTTGGGATAGGCCTTTTTGCCTTTCTCTCTAAAGCTAAGGATGCTATGCTTACAGCCTTCGTCACAAGAAGCAGTAGCGGAACACTTCCGGTTACGATGAGAGTTGCTCATGAAGAGATGGGGCTTCCTGTGGGCATTTACTCCTTTACCCTTCCTTTTGGAGCTACGATCAATATGGATGGGACGGCTTTATATCAGGGAGTTTGTGCTATCTTTGTGGCTAATGCTATAGGTATGCATTTAACCTTTTCTCAGCAGATAGTAGTAGTTTTAACTGCTGTTTTAGCGTCTATAGGAACAGCGGGGGTTCCAGGGGCTGGGGCGATAATGCTACTGATGGTTCTTGATTCTATCGGGATAAAGCTAACCGAAGGTAGCGCAGCGGCTATGGCCTATGCTATGATTCTAGGTGTAGATGCGATACTTGATATGGGAAGAACGATGGTTAATGTTACAGGAGACTTGGTTGGAACGGTAATAGTTAGTAAATCTGAAGGGGAGTTGGATGAGTCAAGGTGGGGATAAGGTTATAGGCATACTTGGGGGGATGGGTCCAGAAGCTACGGTGGACCTTTTCCTGAAGATAGTGAAGCTGACGCCTGCAAGTAGGGATCAGGATCACCTTCGGGTGATAGTAGACTCTAATCCCAAGATCCCTGATAGAACGGCTTATGTCTTGGGAAGGGGTGAGGACCCCTTCCCAGCTCTTTTAAGCACGGCGCTAAACTTGAAGAGAGCAGGCGCTGACTTTTTGATAATGCCTTGTAATACGGCTCACTATTTTATAGAACGCTTAGAGAGGGAAGCTGGCATTCCATTTATAAGCATAGTGGAAGCTGCTATAGAGGAGCTTAGGGAGAAGGTGCTTTCCCCAGCGAAGGTTGGGATTCTTGCAACGGATGGGACGATTAAAACTGGTATATATCATAAAGGTTTGGAGAAGTTGGGCTTTACTCCGGTCATACCATCTGAGAAAGGGCAGAGATTGGTTATGAGAAGCATTTATGAGGGAGTTAAAGCTGGGAGGCTTGAAGAGGCAAAGTCTTGGATAAGAGTGCCTGTGGATGAGCTTATATCCTATGGCGTTAAAGCGATAATACTTGGATGTACTGAGTTGCCTTTGTTATTTAAAGACAATAAGATAGGAGAGGTTTACCTTGTGGATGCGACATTAGCTTTAGCTAAAAAAGCTGTTAAAGTTGCGCTTGGGGAGGAGGTGGCAAAATAGGTGGGAGAGAAACTTCACTTTTGTCAGGAGTGTCATAAGAGGGTTATAAGTGAACTTGAAAAAGAGTATACTTCCCAGAAGATGGGGAAAGCGCTTTGTTGGGATTGTCTGAAAAGATTAATAGTTTTAGAGGAGTTGAAGAAGAAGGATGATAAGAAGGAAACGATAGAGGATGCGATAAGAAAATTGCAAGAGGAAAATGTAAAGGTCTCTGCCTTTGAGTATTTCCTTGGGGGGAAGGAAGATAAGAAATGAGGAGAGTATATTTAGATGAGGTTAAACCGGGGGATAAGTTGGCTTGGCCAGTTTATTTAAGTAGCGGTGAGGTGTTGTTTGAAAAAGGAAGGGTTTTAACCTCGGAGGATATAGACAGGCTTCACGAATGGCGAGTAGTGGAGGTATTAATTGAGGGGTACGATGAGATTGAGAAAGAGCTTGAGCGAGAAAGAATGCTTTTAGAAGTTTTTAAAGAAGCTCATAAATATACTGTTGAATATTCGCGAAACGTTTTAGAAAGGCTATCTAGAAACGTTGAGGTTAAAAGGGAGGAAATAGGNAAGGTAGTTTTGGATACTATTGAGAATCTTTCCATAAATAAAGATGTGCTTCTTATGATCTCGGCTTACTTCAAGAGGAAGGATGATTATCTTTTTGTACACGCTGTTAACACCATGACTATAGCTTTGGCTATAGGGGGATATTTGGGATATACTGAAGAGGAGCTTGAACACNTAGGTATGGGGGCTCTCTTGCATGATATAGGTTTAGTTCACCTGGCTGATGGTAACGAGGAGAGGAAAGAACATCCTGAAGTTGGTTTCAAGATAGTTAAGAATACNTTGTCGAACGTTCATCCAGTTGTGACTAATATAATATTACAGCATCACGAGAGGAAGGATGGTAGTGGTTTCCCCTTCGGGCTAAAGGAAGGGGAGATTCTTAAGGAAGCTATGATAGTTGGAGTGGCTGAGGTTTTTGATAGACTGACATCGCCAAGAGGTGAAGGAAGGAGAGGGTCTTCATTTGAGGCCATGAAGTTCATTCTCTCCAATACCAAGGATAAATTTGATCCTAAGGTTGTAGAGGCTTTGATGAGGGTTATGGTTATATATCCTCTGGGGACCTTGATTAGGTTGAATACAGGCGAGATAGGGAGGGTTGCCGCTTCTACTCCTAACCCGTTTCGGCCCAAGGTTAACATTATGTTTGACAAGTATGGAAGGCCTCTTGAGAAGATCGTTAGAATAGACCTAAGTGAAGAGTTGGCCTATAGGCTTTACATAGCCGAAGTGCTTGATGAGAGCGCTTACGATTTAGATTTGAGCCAAGAGATCACAGCTTAGAGGTGAGGGGGTTGAGGGTAGATCATGTTTTAAGGAACCCTACCCTTTACTATAAGCTGGATCCAGGTGAGATGGGTATAGCTGCTCCCGCGAAGGCAAGCGAGAGTATATTACGGGTTGTTGCTCATGAACTTGGGAACATACATCGATTTGTGGCTGAGGCTGCTCTTGAGGGAGGGATAGTAGTATATAGTAATATTTCTCTTGATCTTGCTTTCGAGGGGTCTTTTTTGGCTGCAAGGGCTGGCAAGTCTGAGGCGAGGATAATTTATAAAAAGAGGGGGAGGGAGTTAATCTTAGAGAGGCTTGATGGTTCTGCTGAAGATAGGGAACGAATTAAATCGCATCTGCGCAGGGAGATAATCATATTAGAGGGGAAGAAGGAAGCTACGAAAAGGGATTTAACGATAGATTTCTCCTCTAAAAGGCGCAGGATAGAGGATTTGAATAGGAGAATAAAGGATCTTGAAAGAACTCTTAGGATGCTGGATTCGGGTTTAAGCCCATTTCCTCCACAAAGGGTATTAAACCTCTTGATATAGAACCTCAGGAGGATCTCCTAAATGGATCTCTTTTCTAAGAATCTCCAAGCTATAAAACATAAGGATCGGGATCTATTCAATAGGCTTAAGAAGGTTACGAAGGCTCCCTATGTTTCCTTTATTCCTTCTAGGAGCGGTAAGATAGTAGCTGAGGTCTTGGGTAAGGATGGGAAAAGATATTTGCTTCACAGCGCTTATGATCCTTGCCTTGAGGCAGAAGAAGTAGCTGCTAGAGTTAAATGGATAGGGGTATCTCATGTATTAGTTTTGGGGGTTGGTTGTGGATATCAGCTTCCAGCCATATTGGCCAGAGTATCTCCAAAGGTTAAGGTTTATGCTGTTGAGCCTGATATATCCTTGTTTCGCTCCGTCTTGGAGGTCTTTGATTGGAGTGATCTAATTCGTAGACAAAATCTATACTTTATAGTTGGGCTTTCTCCCTCTTTAGCGGTTGAGACCATAATGGGGACCTTAAACCCAGTGGAGGTCAAAGCCTTGGAGATCTTTAAGCATCCTGTTTACTACCGGCTTCTTCAAGGGTACTTTTCAGAGCTGGAGAAGGAATTAAGCGAGTCTATAAGGATCTCTCTCGTTAATCTCGTAACCGCTTTACAATTTAGCTTTAGAGACCATAAGAATACCCTTTTGAACCTTAAATANNTGGAGGTAAGCTCTCCAGTGCGTAATCTATTTGGAGCTTTCAGTGGTAAACCTGCTGTTGTTGTTTGCGCAGGTCCATCTCTCGATAAGAACATACACTACTTATACGAGGTTAAAGATCGGGTTTTGGTGATAGCTGTTGATACAGCTTTAAGGCCTCTCATAGAAAGGAAGATATATCCCCATATAGTGGTTGCGGGGGATCCCCAAGATGCGAACTTTGATCACTTCAGGATTGTCCCTCCTTGGGAGCTAAAGGATATATTCTTGGTTGCGGAGCTGAGGGTTTCCCCTTTGATATTTAAATACTGGAGCGGTAAGATCTTCCTTTGTGACTTTGGGTCCCAGATAATGAGATGGATTACGAGCTCCTACGGAGATATAGGTAGGCTAATGGTATGGGGTTCCGTCTCGACGGTGGCGATTAGCCTCGCTGTTGAGCTGGGGTGTGATCCGGTGATCCTAATGGGACAGGACCTTTCTTTCACCGGTCTTAGGAGGTATGCTTCTTATACGTGGGTGGATGAGACCTCTTCAAATCAAGTTGATCCAGCGATGGAGACGCTTTTAAGGGAAAAAGACTTGTGGGGTAAAGATGCTTGGACAGCTAAGAATATGTTGGCTTATAGAGATTGGCTAGAGCAGTTTTTTAAAAGGGTCAAGAGAAGATTTGTGAACTCAACTGAGGGTGGGATCTTAGTAGCGGGGGTTAAGACGATTAACTTCTTGGAAGCCATAGCAAGGTTTTTATCCCAGCCATTTGACGCTTTAGGGGTTCTAAGGAGGCTTTGGTCTCCCTTGAAAAAGGGAGATAGATTTAAGAAGGAAATAATTGAGAAACTACTCTCTCTTAAAAAAGGTTCTGGAAGACATAAAAATCCATCTGTGAGGGGAACCTAGCTTTGCTTGAAAGATTATGTGGTAAAATAAATGAAGAGATAAAAGATGGGGAGGAGAGGATAAGGTCCTTAATGCGTGGTTATTCCTTCTTGGAGGAGGGATTTCTTCCCTATTTTATTTCCTTTAATAGAGAGATTGAGAAACTTAGGGAATTACCTGAGGAAAATGCCCTCATGAAGGAGTGCGAAGCATATGTCTTTTTTATTTGNNGGTGTCAAAGAGACGGCTTTAAGTTACATCAATGTGGTTGAGAGCTCCGTGGAGATGATGAGGGGGGAATAAAGATGAAGTTTTTATTTTGGGACATTGGGGGGTATATAGGGAGGCTCTTTCTTGCTATCTTAGCTGGTGGAGGGATAATCTTAGTTGCAGCTATCTTATTCTTTATTTTATGGGATAAAGCTGATATCCTGAAGGAAGAAGAAGAGAACAAAGGGGTTAAAAGCTCGCTTCCTATGTTTTGGCGAGCCTTAGCTGTGATTACTGGTGTCATAGGTGGTATTTGGGGGATATCTGCTTTTATAGATTTAGTCAGATTTTTCTTTTAAGGAGGTAAAGGGGATGAAGGTGGTTATAGTCTTAGCTCATATCTTGGTAGCTATAGCTTTGACGGCTTTGGTTATGGTTCAGGGGAGGAAGGGCTCCAGATTCTCTGGTATATTTGGGGGGGGGACCTTAGCGGACTTAAGTGGTGGTCAGCGTAAAAAGCTACCCTTTTTGACCAAGCTGACTGCGCTTTTAGGTGCCATCTTTATGGTAACTTCTTTCCTTATAGCCTTTTATAGGTAAAACGTCTGAGGAGAGATTTGTGTCATGATAGAGAGTCTAAAGGAAGTTAGAGAGTTAAAGGTGGGAGTGGATAGACTTCACTCGGCAACCCATGACGAGATAAAGACGGGGCTTACAACTGACATTTACTTCATTAAGACCTTAGAGGTTCTTAGACATTTAGGGCTTGATAGGGTTAATGTTGTTGCGGACATATTTCCTCGTAGACACGGTGTGATGGCTGGAGTTAAAGAGGTGGTTGAGCTTCTCGAGGATAAGAAGGGTGTCAAGGTTTGGGCTTTGGAAGAGGGAGAGGAGTTTGATAAAAGAGAGGTTGTTATGCAGATAGAGGGACCCTATGGTGAGTTCGGTCCTTTAGAGACTGTTATACTGGGTATGCTTGCGAGTGCCTCAGGTTGGGCTTCCGCAGCTCGCGAGTGTAAAAGGGCGGCGGGAGAGAAGATGCTCCTCTGTTTTGGAGCGAGGCATGTTCATCCTGCTGTGGCTCCTGTTATGGAGAGAGCTGCTCTTATAGGTGGGGCTGATGCTGCGAGCTGTATATTGGGGGCAAAGCTATTAGGTAAGGAGCCTAAGGGGACCATTCCTCATGCTGGTATCTTGATAGCTGGAGATACGGTGGTTTTCGCTAAAGCTTATGATGAGATTATGCCGGATGATGAGCCGAGGATAGTTCTTGTTGACACTTTTAAGGATGAAGCGGAGGAGGCTATAAGAGTGGCTCAGGTGCTTGGGGATAAGCTTTTAGGTATAAGGTTAGATACGCCTGATGAAAGGGGAGGGGTGACCCCGGATCTCGTTAAAGAGGTGAGGGTGAGGTTAAACCAGGCTGGGTTCAACAAGGTTAAGATATTTGTATCAGGGGGATTAAATCCCGAAAGGATAAGGTTGCTTAGCGAGTATCCAGTTGATGGGTTTGGTGTGGGAAGTTATATAGTTCATGGTGTTCACATCGATATGACCATGGACCTTAAGGAAGTGATGGGAAAACCTCTAGCTAAGAGAGGTCGGTTACCTGGAAGGGGTGTAAACCCCAGACTTAAGAGAATTCTATGAATAGGAGGCGCATACACTTTGGAGGTTCCCTTGCTCGATCTTAAGGCTCAGTATGAACGTATAAAGGATGAGATTGAGGCAGCACTTCTTTCAGTGTTGGAGACACAGAGGTTCATTTTAGGAGAAAATGTTTCTAAGTTTGAAGAAGTGCTTTCGAGGTATGTGGGGGTTAACTATGCGGTGGGTGTGGCTTCGGGAAGCGACGCTCTTCTGCTTTCCTATATGGCGCTTGGTCTGGGGGAAGGAGATGAGATATTAACTACTCCCTTCACTTTNTTCGCTACGGCTGGATCAGCTGCTCGGCTTGGCATTAAAGTTGTTTTCGCTGACGTTAGAGAGGATACTTACAATATCGATGTAGACTTAATTGAGGAGAGAATTACACATCGCACGAAGGCCATAGTTCCAGTTCATATATTTGGGCAACCTACCGATATGGATAAGATAATGGATATATCGGCAAAAACTGGTATACCTGTGATCGAGGATGCGGCGCAGGCCATAGGAGCATCATTCAAGGGTAAAAGGGTTGGAAGTTTTGGTTTGGTTGGTTGCTTTTCCTTTTTCCCTTCAAAGAACCTTGGAGGATACGGTGATGGCGGTGCAGTAGTTACAAACGATGAATCTCTATCTGAGCTATTGCGTATGTTACGCGTTCATGGAAGTTCCAAAAGATACTATCATGAGTATGTTGGGATCAATAGTCGTCTGGATGAGATTCAAGCTGCTGTGCTCTTGGTTAAGATGAGATACATAGATATGTGGAATGAGGAGAGAAGGTCTAGGGCTAGGTATTATAACTTGCTCTTCAAGGAAGCTTCTTTAGGGGAGTTCGTTAAGACACCTCTTGAGATGGAAAATTGTTATCATGTTTACCATCAATATGTGATTAGAGTTAAAGATAGAGATAGGCTTCAGAATTTCCTTGCAGGGATGGGTATATCTACTCAGGTTTATTATCCAGTTCCCCTTCATCTACAACCCTGCTTTAGGAGTTGGGGTTATGAACGTGGGTATTGTCCTATAGCTGAAAAGCTTTGCGAAGAGGTGTTGGCTCTCCCGAATTTTATCCCGAGCTCTCTCCCAAGGCTCAGGAGTATGTAGTTGAGTCGATAGCTAAGTTTTATGGTAAAGGGGTATGATTGTGGTGGAAGAGTTTTGGAGTGAGCTTAATAGTTTGATTTCTGAGGATGTTACTAAAAGAGGGATAAGTCGCTTTGCCCAAGCGGAGGAGCTTAGGAAGGCTGTTGAAGCCATCCTTAAGGCCAAGAAAATTGCTATATTTACGGGGTTTGTTATACTGCCGGGAGTTAGGTGTGAAACCGATGGCCTTTTGGGGGCCATATTTCTCAGTGAGGGTTTAATGAAGTTGGGGAAAGAGGTTTCTTTATGGACCGATCCCCCTCACGCTATGGCCTTAAAAGCAGGGTTAAGGAGCTTAGACTCAGATATTCCTGTCTTCGTTGTCCCCTTTTCTTTCGGAGGAGGTTTCTTTTCCTCATTTTGGCAGGATGGTTATGATNTGTTGATATCTGTGGAGAGGCCTGGAAAAGCTATAGATGGAAGATATTATAGCTTTAGGGGTATTGATCTCTCTTTTTACGTTTCTCCACTCGATGAGTTTTCATGGAAGCTAAGAGAAGGGGTGTTTCTACGGTTGGTATAGGGGATGGTGGGAACGAAATTGGTATGGGAAAGATCAGGGAGCTACTTGTAAAGTTCTTCCCCAACTCAAGAAAGATCTTCAGTGTGGTTAAGACCGATCATCTTGTAGTTTCTGCCGTGTCCAATTGGGGAGCCTATGCTTTGCTCGCAGGTTTATCTATCATGAGTAAAGTTAAGGATATCCTACCTGAGGATCGAGCGGAGGAGGAACTCCTTAAGGTTGTCATTGACGCTGGTAGCGTAGATGGGATTCTTCTAACTGAGACGCAGAGCGTAGACGGTCTTGGCCTTGAAGTTTTAGGTAGAAAACTGAAAGAGATAAAAAGTTGCTTAGAAAAGTTTTCTTCTTAATTTGTCTTTTTCTTTTCTGCTTTACCTTATGCGGATGTGGGGTCTTAAGCAAGTGGAGAAGTTACTACTACACGGGTGAGTTTCAAATTGAAGAGGCTTATGTATGCTCTGATGTTACGGAAGAATTAACACCAANTAACATCAGCAATCGCTTTGAATATGGGATAGAGAAAGTTTGCCTGTTTTTCAAGTATAGATATTCTGATGGGGGAACAGCCCTTCTTAGGATAAGGTGGTACTATGAAGGAGTTTTCGTTTTTCAGAATAGCTATTATTTGGAAAGCGGTGAAGGTAAAAGGGCTTTCTACTTCTTTTTATCCTCAGGTAAACCTCTTCCTAAGGGAATTTATGAGATAAGGATGATGTTTAAGGGCAAGGTAATAAAAAGTCTTCTTTTTGAGATAACTGGGGGTGGATCTTAGGTGACAAGGAGTTTTATCCTGATGCTCGCTCTTGATGGTAGTAGGATGGTTTTAAATCCCCTTAAGATGATTGAAAAAGCTAAGAGAAGCAGAAGTAAGGGTGTATCGCTCATACACTTTAGAGTAACTACCCCTGAGGGTAAGCTTGCTTGGGATTTGGAGCCCTATAGAGAGGCCTCAGCTTGGTTGCGGGAAAGTAGTGATCTTATGCTTGAGTTTCCATGTTGGGGGACCATAGATCAGAGCTTAGAGGAGAGAGTTTCTCCTATCGTCTTAAGGCCCAATCTGGTCGAAATAGTTCCTGGTTCCGTTAACTTAGGAGATAAAGTTGTTTACAACCCAAAAAGATTATATAAAGTTCGTCTTGCAGGCAGTTACTGAGGCATCTATAACCGTAGACTTCAAAATTCTTTGCCCTTCTATGTTGTTTTACGTTAGGAAGCTAATAGATAATGCGGAGGTCGAGCCTCCTTACGTTTTTACATTGACCTTTAGTGATGACCTTTTTCCTAGCAACCTTCGAGAATCTGTTTTACATCTATAAGTTTATTCCGCGAAATAGCACTTGGTTTTTAAGCGTTTCTAAAAAGGTTCCCAGAGCCCTTTGGGCTGTGGCTTTGGAATTGGGTGGAAACATAAGAGTTGGAGAGGATATTGAAGAGGATGACGAGGAGTTGGCTGATGAAAGGTTAATAGAGGAAGTTTTAAAGATCGGATTTTCATTAGGTTTTGAGCCTGCTACACCTAAGGAGGCTTATAAAGTTTTGAAGGGAGAGATGTAAGCTATGCCTTTGCTTAGCAGTAAGGTTATATTGGAAAAAGCCCAAAAAGAGGGGTATGGGGTTGGTGCCTTCAACTTTAACAACCTTGAGTTTCTTCAGGCTATAATCGAAGCTGCCAAAGAGCTGAAAGCTCCTGTGATACTCCAGGTGAGTGAGGGAGGAATAAAGTATATGGGATTAAGCTTCCTCGAGGGCATAGCGCGAGAAGTCCTTCCTGAAGTGGATGTTCCCTTAGCCCTTCATCTTGATCATGGTTCAAGCTTTGATGTGATAGTTTCAGCCATAAGGGTTGGTTTTACATCTGTAATGATAGATGCTTCAAAAAAACCTTTTGATGAAAACGTCAGAATAACCCGTGAGGTTGTTAAAGTAGCTCATGCTGTGGGGGTTTCTGTGGAGGCTGAGCTTGGAAAGATAATGGGAACAGAGGAGCACATTAGCGTTGCTGAGAGCGAAGCGGTTTTTACAGATCCAGATGAAGCTGTGAGTATTTGTTGAATTGACCGAGGTGGACTCGTTAGCGGTAGCTATTGGGACTGCTCATGGAATATATAAGGGAGAACCGAAACTTGACTTTGATAGACTTTCTGATATAAGAAAAAAAGTAAGAAAGTTCCTCTCGTTCTTCACGGAGCCTCAGGCCTTCCTTTAGAAGATGTTAGGAAGGCCATATCTCTTGGAATATGTAAGATAAATATAGATACAGACCTAAGAGTAGCTTTTAGAGAGAAGCTTGAGGAAGTCTTAATAGCTAAGAGGGGAGAAATTGACCCCCGCAAGTTTTTGGGACCTGCTAAAGAGGCGGTCAGGAGCGTAGTTATGGAAAAAATAAAAGCCTTTGGTTCGGAGAGGAGGGCGTGGTGAGGGATGAAGCTGTTCTTGGATACTGCTAATCTTGAGGAGATAAAGCAGGGAGTTAGCTGGGGCGTTATATCAGGTGTGACGACTAATCCTACTCTTGTGAGTAGGGAGAANGGACGAGATTTTCACTCCCTGATCAAAGAGATCTGTGACTTAGTCAAGGGGCCTGTTAGTGCAGAGGTGATAAGTCTAGATGCTGAGGGTATGGTTAGAGAGGCGAGAGAGCTCGCTAAGATAAGTGAGCATGTTGTAATTAAGATTCCAATTACTCCGGAGGGTATGAGAGCCGTTTCTGTTCTATCGAAAGAGGGGATAAAAACCAACGTTACCCTAGTTTTTTCCTTAGAGCAAGCTCTATTAGCTGCTAATGCTGGAGCTACTTACGTTAGCCCATTTATTGGCAGGTTAGATGACATAGGGGCAGATGGAGTTAGTTTAGTTGCTGATATAGTGACCGCTTTTAAGAAAGGTTCCTTTGAGACTCAAGTTATCGCTGCAAGTATAAGGCATACGAAACATGTTAAAGATTGTGCCTTAGTTGGAGCTCATATAGCTACTGTTCCCTTCAACGTTTTGAAACAAATGTTCGTTCACCCTCTAACGGATATAGGTATTCAGAGATTTCTCAAGGACTGGGAATCCTTTAGAAGTGGATAAGATATGCTCTTTTGGTTGATGATCTTTCTTCTTTCTTCCGCTGGTGTTATAGGAGGAGGGATCTCCCTAGAGAGGGTTACGGAGGAATGGGCTGAGCGGTCTGGCGTGACGAAGGAATGGGCTGGTTTCCTGATCCTGTCTATAGTAACCTCTACACCTGAATTCGCTACAGCGATAAGTGGAGCTGTTAATAATTACCCTGATCTAGTCATAGGTGATATACTTGGTGGTAATTTCTTTAATATAGTTGTTTTTTCTCTCTTTTCCTTCTTATGGTATGATCTTTTTAGGTGTATAAAATAAAAGGGTAACCTACGAACTCATCGCTTGGAACATTGCTTTTAATATAATCTTAATATTTGCATTGTACTTTAGAATGAATCTCTTTCCGGTCTTTCTGCTATATCCTTTCGTTGCCATGCGGGTGTTTGAGCGTTCTGGGGATAAGACGAGCTTTGAGGGAGATAATGGGAGGAAGGAGGTTAAAATATTATTTTATTNTTGCGATCACTTTAGTTATAGGTTCAGGTTACTTTTTAATAGTTTCGGGTGCTCAGCTGTCGGAATTAATGAATCTCTCTAATACTTTCATTGGTACGCTTTTTGTCGCTATTGTTACCTCTGCTCCAGAGCTTTCGACTTCCTTTACCGCTCTTTTGAGGAAAGCTCATGGGCTTTGCGTAGGGAATGTTTTGGGGAGTAACGTCTTAAACTTCTTCATACTTCCAATAGCTGCCTTTTTCTTTAAGGATCCAATGGTTAAAGTTTCCTCGCAAGCTCACATGCTTACAGCGATGGGTTTGCTTATATCGAGTCTTTTGCTCTTCGTTTCCTTGTCTTTCGCTTTTAAAAAGATAAGGCTTTTTCCTGTTTTGATATATTTAATGGTTATATCTCTTCTTGGGTAAGGGGGTATAAGTTTTGTTTGAGTTCAGTGAACTTAGCACTAAGACTATATCGGAGCTACAGGCTATAGCTAAGGAGTTAGGTGTTACAGGATATTCTCGGTTAAGGAAGCAAGAGCTTATATTTGAGATACTTAAGGCGCAAGCCAAAAGCAAGGGATTGCTCTTTGGGGGGGGTGTTCTCGAGATAGTTCCTGAGGGTATCGGCTTTTTGAGAACGAACGGTTATCTTCCCTCATCCTCAGACATTTATGTTTCTCCTTCACAGATAAAGCGCTTTAATCTCAGGACGGGTGACGTAGTTTGGGGACAAACTAGGCCTCCCAAGGAGCAGGAGCACTATTACTCCCTACTTAGAGTTGAGGTTGTTAACTTTGAGGACCCTGAGAAGGCAAGAACTAGACCCTACTTTGATGAGCTAACTCCCATATATCCTTGTGAGAGGTTTAGGCTTGAGAGTAATCCAGAGGAGGTTTCCACGCGTCTCGTTGATCTCTTTGTTCCCATAGGGAAAGGGCAGAGGGGACTTATAGTTTCTCCGCCTAAGGCTGGTAAAACCACGCTTTTAAAGAATATCGCTAACAGTATAACTGCTAACCATCCTGAGGTCTTTCTAATAGTTCTTCTTATAGATGAGAGGCCAGAAGAGGTAACTGATATGCAGAGATCTGTTAAGGGTGAAGTAGTAAGTTCTACGTTCGACAGGCCGATAAATGAGCATCTTAAAGTTGCTGAACTGGTTCTCGAGAAGGCGAAGAGGTTGGTGGAATATGGTAAGGATGTGGTGATACTTTTAGATAGCCTAACGCGTTTAGCAAGGGCTTACAACCTTACGGTTCCCCCAACGTGGGAGAACGCTGTCTGGTGGCATGGATTCAGTTGCAATTCATTATCCCAAGAGGTTTTTAGGGGCTGCGAGGAACATTGAGGAAGGCGGAAGCCTTACTATCATAGCTACCGCTTTAATAGATACGGGTAGCAGAATGGACGACTTGATCTATGAGGAGTTTAAGGGAACAGGTAATATGGAGATTCACTTAAGCAGAAAACTAGCGGATCAGAGGATATTTCCAGCGATAGATCTTAAGAAATCTGGGACGAGAAAGGAGGAGCTTTTGCTTACACAAGATGAACTTCAGAAAGTTTGGCTTCTGAGGCGGAGAATGGCGAACCTCGATGAGGCAGAAGTCTTGCAGCTTTTAATAAAGAAGATGCAGGAGACTAAGAATAATGCGGAGTTCTTGGGAGCCATCAAGTAAGGAGGTGTTTAGGTGAGGCTATCTTTCTCTAAGGTTGCCATTTTGGTGATCGGGGTATCCTCGCTCTTCCTGTTTTTGGCTTGGAGAGAGTGCGGTAGACTATGGATAGCTAGACGGAATCTATACAGTGAAGCGAGGTATGAGTTAGAGAAGGAGAGCATAAGAATGATTCCTCGAGGAATCCCTTATGAGATGGTTGATATGATTATGATTGCGAGGCTTGGGATTTCTTCTGCTACCTTTGTGGAAGTCCCTGCCATTCCGGAACTTAAGAGCATGCCATTTGTGGCCTACAAGGTGGATGGAGGAACTGGTAGAGGACTGGATATAGGGATTTCGGTCGGTAAGCTTAAGAGCTTTTTTTCAGCAGGATTTAGCTACGGGTTAAAGGCAGGTTTCACCAAAAGGGCTTCTGCCTCCTTAGAAGTGAAAGGAGGGGCCTTTGCTAAAGCTGAGGGAGAGTTGTTGAAGATCACCCAGTATGTAGTTAAGCCTGGAGATACTTTATGGGATATAGCTAAGAGGTTTAATATAACTCTGGACACCATAATAAGTGCCAATCAGCTTGAACATGTGGATATGCTTAAGATTGGTCAGGTTTTGAAGGTTCCGAGCGTCTCTGGTGTATTTCACAAGGTTGCCAAAGGAGAGACCTTAGAAAAGATTGCTAAGGTTTATAAAGTTGACCTTGAGCAAATCAGGAAATATAACACCGGTTTAAGGGAGGTTAAGGCAGGTTCTTTAGTTTTTATACCTGGAGGAAAGCTTCTTGAGGAGACGCATCCTTCTAAGCCTAGATGGATTGCTTCTCGAAGATCCCGTAGAGAATTTGTCTGGCCTGTTAATGGCAGGATAACCTCTAAGTTTGGTTGGCGACGTGATCCCTTTTCAGGAAGAAGGGAGTTCCACACGGGAATAGATATAAGTGCGCCTTCGGGAGTTCCTATAAGGGCTTCTCGAAGCGGCCGAGTTATTTACGCTGGTTGGAGGACCGGTTATGGGCTTTTGGTAATTGTAGATCATGGTGATGGTTGGGAAACATGGTATGGACATTGTAGTAGAATAAATGTTAGAGTGGGACAATATGTAGCACAAGGTGAGATTGTAGGCAGGGTGGGAAGTACTGGTAGGACAACGGGATCGCATCTTCACTTTGAGATAAGAAATAATGGTAATCCGGTAGATCCTCTTTATCATCTTCGCTAAAGGATAGGAGAGTTTAACGATGGGTAGCTTAGAGGATATACTGAAGGATCTTGACGAAGAAAAAGAGAGCTCTAAAGTTCTAAGCTTGTTAGATTCTCTTAAGCCCTTTGTGAGAAATTCCAGTGTAAGAGATAGGGTTATAGAGCTTTTGCTTAATTGTGCTGATAGGTTGGTTAGAATCAAGGCCACAGAGCTCTTAGAAGAGCTTGATAGTGATGATGATAAAGCTGTTGAGGCCCTTATAAAGGCTCTTCTTAATGATCCTGACAGCTTTGTCAGAGGGTTTTCTGCTAAGGCTCTCGGCAAGTTAGGTAGTGTCTATGCTAAGGAGGCTATAAAGAGAGCTTGTGAGGATCCCGATGGGTTCGTTAGGCATTATGCAAATGAGGCACTTAAGATCATTGAGATGAAGGAGAGACTTTTAAGCGTTATTCAGAAAGCGAAAGGAGGATAATGGTCTTGGCTAAGTACATATTCGTCACGGGTGGTGTATGTTCTTCCCTAGGCAAAGGGATAACAGTTTCTTCGATAGGTGCCATCCTTAAGGCTCGGGGTTTTAATGTTAGTGCTCTGAAGTTTGATCCCTATCTTAACGTTGATGCAGGCACGATGAACCCTTATCAGCATGGTGAGGTTTTCGTTACAGAAGATGGTGCTGAGACCGACCTTGACTTGGGGCATTACGAGAGGTTTATGGACGTGTCGTTGACTTCGGATCATAATGTTACAGCGGGGAAGGTGTATCAAACGGTTATAGCTAAGGAGCGGGAGGGTAAATTCTTAGGGGCTACAGTGCAAGTAATACCTCATGTGACTGACGAGATAAAAGAAAGGATAAGGAAGGTCTCTAAGGATTTGGACTTCTTGTTAGTTGAGGTTGGAGGAACGGTGGGGGATATAGAGGGCTTACCCTTTCTTGAAGCCATAAGGCAGTTTAGAGTTGAGGAGGGTTTTGATAACACCCTATATATTCATGTTACTCTTGTTCCCTACCTTAAGACGGCGGGCGAGGCTAAGACGAAGCCTACTCAGCATAGCGTAAATGAGTTGAGAAGAATAGGAATTCAGCCTGATATAGTAGTTTGTAGAACGGAGAGGGCACTGCCTGAGGATGCCATGAAAAAGATAGCTCTGTTTTCCTAATCTTCCTGTTAAAGCAGTTATTGAGGCGAAAGATGCGAAACTCATATATGAGGTTCCGTTGGACCTGGAGAGAGGGGGGATAGGGGAGCTTATATCTACGAAGCTCAATCTTCCATCAAAGGCTTCTGATTTAAGCGTTTTCATTGACTTCCTCGAGTCTTGGTCAAACCCCTTGGGAGAGGTGAATGTAGCTATAGTGGGAAAGTATGTGAAGCATAAGGATGCTTACATAAGTGTAGTTGAAGCGCTAACGCATGCTTCCGTTTATTGGAGGAGGAGGCTTAACATAAGGTGGGTGGATGCCGAAGAGATAAAAGAAGGGAAAGAGGAAGATCTTTTAAAGGGCGTTGATGGCCTTTTGGTACCAGGGGGTTTTGGTTTTAGAGGAATCGATGGAAAGGTGAGAGCCATAAGGTATGCTCGAGAGAGGAAGATACCATTTTTAGGTTTATGCTTTGGAATGCAGTGCGCCGTTATAGAGTTTGCGAGAAACGTTTGCGGGCTTAAAGGGGCTAATACTACAGAGGTAGATCCTTCTACTCCTTATCCTGTTATAGATCTTCTTCCAGCGCAGCGTAATTTAAGGAACCTCGGTGGAACGATGCGTTTAGGAAGCTATCCTTGCAGAGTTCTGGATGGAACCATCGCTCGTGATTCTTATGGTAGAGATATGGTTTATGAGAGGCATAGACATAGGTATGAGTTTAATAACGATTATAGGGAGGTTTTATCATCTCANGGGTTGAGAATAGCGGGCGTTTCTCCCGATGGGGAGCTCGTTGAGATAGTTGAACTTTATGGGCATCCCTGGTTCGTAGGAGTTCAATTTCACCCGGAGTTTAAATCCCGGCCTTCGAAACCTCATCCATTGTTTAGGGATTTTATAAGATCGTGTGTGAAATATAGGGAGGGGATATTATGAGGAAGCTTTGGATCTCGTTTCTTGTTAGCCTGCTTTTGTTCAGTGGTATTTTGAGTGCGCAAGAGCCCTTTGTGGGGGATCTTGTGAGGGTTGAAAGTCTGGTTTATGGTGAACCTCAGAAAGGTGCGGTTATTGAGAGGTTAGATAGGATAGAGAACTTGCTCTTTGGTAGGTCTCTTCCTGGAACTGTAGCTGAGAGGCAAAAAAGGCTTGTGGATTTCGTATTTGGTGGAGCAGGTGAAGAGTATCCTTTAGCTTTTAAGGTCGCCTCTTTAGAGTGGATAGTCTTACAGGAGGTATTTCCGGGACCTCTGGCCAATAGAATAGATAAGCTTGAGGAGATGATCTTGGGTAGTAAGCGAACTGATAAGCCGGTAGCGTGGAGGATCGAGAACCTTATGAAGCTCTGTGTTCCGACCGGTGAGATAAAGATGAGCGAAGTTGACGTACCCAGGGGGCAATTGGTTAAGGTTGCGCTTTTAACTCCTTTAGACTCAAGGAACAATAAAACTGGGGATCAGGTTAGGGTAAGGTTGGTTGATGATTTGATCTTTAACGGTATTTTAGTGGCTCCAAGGGGTTCTATGGGTGTAGGGGAGGTCGTTAATGTGGAAAGGGCAGGAGCCTTTGGCAAGTCTGGGAAAGTTGATGTTAAGTTCAAGTACATCGAAAGCTTGCTGGCAGAGGAGATTCCCATTTGCATGGGAGAAAGAGCCGCTGAGGAAAGTAAGAAAGAGATGGAGGGTAGAGCTTGGGCGGTCGTAACCAGCTTCGTTGGTTTGGGGGTTTTTGGCCCAGTTGGGCTTGTAGCGGGGGCTTTTGTTCACGGTGAGGAAGCTAAAATTCCAGCGGGAGCAAAGTTTTACCTTGAGGTTAGCGAGGATGTAAAAACAAGGGGCTTGGTTTTAGAGGGGGTTGCTATTAGGAAGCCTTCAGAACCGAAGAAGGAAGTGGAACCTAAGGGTGATGGTGAAGGGGAGATTAAGGTTAAGAAGGCTGAGTAATTTTTTAGCTATATTAGCGATATTGGCTTTTTTCTATTCTTCAGCTTGTGCGGAGGATAAGCCTTCTTTAGATATTCTTTCGTTGAAGAGGAATTTCGTTAATTTGATGAATCGCTGGGTTTCTTTCAGATGGGGNTTAAATTGTGTAATTTACGTGCTTTACTATGATCCGTCTATAGTTGGACCTTGGGTGGAATTAAACGCGAAGCTTAATGGTTGGAGTGACGTAGAGAAAGAAGAGTTTAGGAGGAACGTTGAGGATGCTCTTAAGGTTGGGAGGGCTACCGCTTTTTTGATAACCGTGGAGAATGTGGGGAAAGAGGCGATATCCCTTTCGCCCTTAGCGGAAAAGATAGTCCTCGAGGATTCTAATGGTAATGAGTATAAGGTGGTGAGCTATGAGAATCATCTTGATTCACCGATATCGGACAAAGCTCAGGGGTTAATCTTTTTCCCTCTTATTCCTAAAGGGGTTGGGGAGTTAAAGCTTAAGATTGTTGGCTTACCCGATGGAGATGCCCTTTTTTCCTGGTCCCTAGAGGTTAAGGATAGGGAGGTTGCTCAGGAGAAGAAAAGTGAGCTAACGTGGGAGCAAATTTCAAGTACTAAGCCTAACCAACCTAAGCCTGAGGGGAAAAAAGTAGAGGTTAAGGTAGTTAAGCCCGAGGGGCAAATAAAGACCGTTATTAAGCCGAATCCTCCATCTCCTCCNTCTTCTCCTTCCAAGCCTAGCAATCCTCCATCAAAGAACGAGGATAGCAAGAATAAGGGTGACGGCAAGGACAAGGTTAAGGAGGAGAAAGTTCCAGTAAACGTTGTTTCCAGTGAGAAAGAGGGAAAGGATACCTTTCTCTTAGCTGATGATGTTGAGAAGGCAAAGGTCTTGGACCCTATGGAGGTTCTTAAGGAGTACTTGGAAGCTTGGGGGAGAGAGGATTATGGCAAGATGTACTCTCTTTTATCTAGTGCCACTAAGGCTAAGCTATCCTTCCCCGAATTTAAGAAGGTTGTGGAGGGGGAGATACCCAGCTGGGTTAAAAGTGGGAATTATAGGCTTTTACCTCCCAAGAAGACGGATAAGGGGGTTTACATCAGCTTAATTTCGACGGTAAGGCTTGGTTTCATTAAGATAGTGGATACTAAGAGCTTCTCTTTAGTTTTAGATAAAGAGGGGTGGAGGATCCAATTATAAGGAAAAAGACCCTTTACATATCTCTTATTGTTTTGGGGCTCTTTATGTTTTATGTTTTTATGCTTCTTGAAGATTTGAGGTTAGGTAAAGGCCTTAAGGACCCAGATAGGAAGGAGAGCTTGATTATGGAAAGCGTTGTTCTCCAGGAGGGAGTGGGAAAGGATAGGAGTTTAAAGCTTGTGGCTCAAAGGTTAATTAAACTTAATAGCTTATTTAATGGAGAAGATCTTCATATAGAGCTGATGGAGAAGGAAAAAGGGGTTGTCTTGAGTCTGAATGGAAGTAAAGGGTTTTGGGATCTATCTAAGGGTGAGGTGAGGATGGAGAAGGATATAGAGGGTAGCTTTGGGAGGGTTTCATGGAAGAGCTCTAGTCTTTTCTGGAAAACAAATCTCGACGAGGTTGAGATAGGTGAGGGTGTTTCTTACAGTATGGGCAGATGGAAGGGTAAGTCTGATAAGATGGTTATACATCTGGATAAGAAAGTTGTGGAGTTTTCGGGGGGAGTCGAAACTTGTTGCTGAGGATAAACCTTAAGAAGCTATTGGTTATATTGTTTTTTTTCTATTTAACCTTGGCCTTTAGTGGGGTTAAATGTTGTTTTTCTCAAGTTGAAACTGGAGCGGTAGAGATAAAAGCTGTAAGTCTTTCCTATTACCCTTCGGAGTCCAAGGTCGTAGGTGAGGGCGATGTTTTACTTAAACATGAGGGTATCAATGTTTGGGCTGATAAGATAGTTTACTTCGCAGATAAAGGGGAGGCCTTTGCTGAAGCTCTCTTAGGAAGGTTTGTTAGAATATCCAAAGATGGACATATCCTATATGGAAAGAAGCTATATTATAATTTCATGGAAAAGAGGGGATTTATTGAGGATGCGGAGGCTGAGGAAGCCGGGGTTATTTTCAAGGGGAAGAGGTTTGAGGTCTCTTTTATAGACATAATCCCGAGAGATAAGTTTTTATTTTTCAGGACTAAGCCTGAGAAACTTCCTCAACCCGACTTTGAGATCTCCTTAGTTGATGCAAGATTCACCACCTGTAAGCTTTTCGAGCCCACTTATTTTGTTTCGGGAGATAGAATAGTTATATACCCTAATGGTAAGGTTAAGGTTGTAAAGCCTTCGCTCTTTTTAGGAGGGAAGAAAGTTATTTCTTTGCCCTTTGATTATAACTTTAGACGTTAAAAAAGCTCAGATATTTATGCTAATGCCTTCTGTAGGTTTTACCTCAACCCTTGGGTGGTACGGTGGGATGTCTGTGGAGAGTTTCTATAATCATTTTACTTTTAGCTTTAACCTTCTTTACTCTGAGAAACAAGGCTTAGTTGGTAGAGCAAAAGTTGGCTTTAAGATTTCGGAGAGCTCAGAGGCCTCTTTGGGGCTGGAAAGATCGGAGGATTGGGATACATTTAAGATGAGATGGAGAACAGACCTTAGTTTTGAACTTAAGGAGGATAAGTTTAAGTTCCGCTTAAATTACCTTAAGGATAAGAAGTATTGGGTTTTGGCGAGACGACGAAGATGTGAAGACGATTTACTCGGCTACACCTGAGGTATATGTTAAGTATGCTTTAAATCCTTTCCTTTTCTTCGTTAGGTTTGGAAGCTATGAGGAGTATGGTATTAATAGGGATAAGCTAACCTTGGGTGCTGCTTTAGATGTGGAAAGAAAATTGGGAAGCAACATTTCCGTTTCTTCTAAGCTGATCTATCTTAAGGATTATTATGACGGAGGTGATGAGAGAGAAATAGCCTATTATTATGGATTGCTGGCGTGGAAGCTTGATGGTTTTACTATTAAAAGGAGGATATATGGAAAGAAAGGTTTTCGGCCATACTCCATTTTACTTTGACAAGTACGATCCTTTACGGAAATATCTGCTAGGATTTGAAACCTCTCTAGGGGATGTTATCTTTAAGAGCNATCTTTATTACGATGATTTAAATGAAAGTTTGAGGGATTTGAAGGGTGAGATCTCATTCAACCTTAAAGGAAGGTTATATTTTTCGCTTAAGCCATGGTTTTATCTCGATGAGGGTAAATGGAGAGAGATAGATTATGGTCTCACTTATTACCTATGTCCCTGCGGTTGTACGAGCCTAAGGATCGATTTTCATGATGATATGAGGAAGGAAAACGACGATGTTCTGTGGCTTAGGTTATATCTTTACCCATCTTCTTTATCTTTGGTTTCTGGTAGTGTTCCAGAGGAGGATAGCTTGATTCCTCCCTGAAAGGGGTATATAATAAATTGAAGTTTCTGGCGTTGGATTCTGGCAGTAAAAAGTGGGGTTATGCTTTGTTTGATGATGGAAAGGTNATTGATAAAGGGATTATAGAGTCAGATGCTTTGGAGGAGACCTTATTGAGAATAAGATTGCGTGAGAAGCCTGATTTCATAGTAGTTGGGAGAAGAAGAGGTGCATTGGAGAATCTGGCCTTTTTGAAGGATATAAATATAATCACGGTAAGTGAGATGGATACGACTTTGGAGGCNCGTGATCTTTATTTTTCTGAAAATCCTCCTAAGGGGTTAATGAAACTTCTTCCGAAAGGNTTGAGGGTTCCAGAAAGAGCGGTTGATGATTTCGCTGCTGTAATTATAGGTAAGAGGTTCCTTAATAGTTTAGAGGGAATTTATATGTTTATGAGAGAGACCGTTTTAAAGGATATGGGAGGAGATCAGGACCTTTGGAATG
>Ga0065718_1005075_pt1 | contig 22221 bp, 21 predicted proteins | sample GBSCel77sediment_2_FD_59105 | JGI IMG/M metagenome (GOLD analysis project Ga0065718, IMG submission 59105) | Hot spring sediment microbial communities from Great Boiling Spring, Nevada - cellulolytic enrichment CS 77C v3 (version 3) | ecosystem: Environmental > Aquatic > Thermal springs > Hot...
TTTCATTTCCTGTAGTTCATGGAATTCCATCAGTTGGCTATTCGTTTGTTGAAAAGGATAGGGTAAAGATAGATAAAAATAAAATAAAGGATTTAGGTTTGCCTGAAAAGAGCAAAATATATGAAAAATTAAAAAAAGAAAAAGAAATAAAATACGATGGAAAAACAATAAGATTAGAAGATGTTTCTTATATAGAGAAAGGAAAAAAAGTTGTTTATTCCGGAGATACAAAATTATGTAAAAATATTATAGATGAATCAAAGGATGCGAACTTAGTAATATTAGACTGTACATATTTTGAAGGTGAAAATGCGAAAATAGAAGGTAGATACCATATGTCTTTAAATGATGTTGCTAAACTTATGAAACATACAAACGCAAAAATAGTATTAACTCACATAAGCAGAAGATATCAAGATTATAAAATGCTTGAAGATATTATAAAAGAAAAAATAGGAGAAAGCGAAAGAATAATTATTGCAAAAGATTTATTAAGAATTAGAGTATAACTTAAAAAGTATGGATAAAATAATGTATGCTACAATTATTGGAGTAGGTTTTATATCTCTAATATCTCCTCTAATTTCCTCTTTAGGATTAAGCAAAACAACATATCTCATTTTAATTTACTCACCATTCCTTTCAGCAGTTTTTACTGCATTATTGATAGATAGAGAAAATGCTAAAAAGAAAAATGAAACCACTGAGAATATAAATGGAAAAAATGTAATAATAAGGACAAATGAAAGTGGAATAGTTCAAGGGGTTGTAAAAAACATAGAAAAAAATATGATAATTTTAGAAGACGCAAAAAGATTAGATTTGCCAGGATATCCAAAAGCCTATAGAATTTTCATAGATAAAAATGATATAAAAAGTATGGAGATTCTTTAAATTTTTAAATCAACTAAAATTTTTCTTTAAATCTTCTATAATTTTTTCTACACTATCTTCTTTCGAGATAGCTAACCAAATGTTTTCAGCTTTTGCTATCTCAATTGCAATAGGATCAACCTTATCCAAACCATGTAAAACAATAAGAGAAGGTTTTGGAGATGTAACCTTTATAGCAACCATAGGACTTTTACCTGTCGTAACCTTTGTAAATATTAAAGCCCTTTCTGGGTTCGAGCCATATATTTTTATCAATTCAGAAGGAGGTAAATTTATTATAGCGCTTATAGAATCTATTACTGTATAACCATAAACCTTATTTTTATCCCCCTGATTTATTATTTCACCTTTAATCGCCTTACAAAAGTTTTTTATTTCAACAGGTTCTAAAAATTCTCTCATATCAATTATCGCCTTTACTACAGAACCAGAAAATCCAATCTCCTTAGATTTTGGAAATTCTTTTACATTTTCAAAACCAATATCAACCAGAGCATTCACAATCTTTCTAATTATATTTGCACCAGGAGATTTTCTTCTATTGGATTCATAATCTGATATCACAGAAGGAGCAACATTTATTTTTGTTGCAAGCACTTTCTGAGGTATTTTGAATATGGTTCTCCATTTTCTTATAACACTTCCAGGATCTTCACTCAAAACAATTTCTCCAGCAATATCTTTTTTTAGTTGATCCTTATCTGGAATCATATTTTGATTTTTGAAACTAAAATTTAAATTGTTGTAAAATATAAGAGAAAAATAATGAAAAAAACTCAGAAAAAGCTTAATATAGGTTGGTTAAAATTCACATGCTCTGGAGATTCGAGTATAATGTTTATTGAAATGATGAATACAAAATGGAAGGAATGGAGCAATTTGTTATCCATAAGATTTTTCCCTCTTTTGAAAGCCAAAAATTCTTTACGAAATATTGATGTTCTTTTTGTTGAAGGGGCTATATCAACAAAAAAAGAAGAAAAACTTTTAAAAGATGCTAGAAAAAAGTGTAAAAAGCTTGTTGCTGTTGGAAGTTGTGCTGTTTATGGCAATCCATCAAACCAAAGAAATTTTTTTGATGAAAAAACAAAAAAAGAAATAGAACCAATATTAAAAAGATTTAATCATAGAGAAAAGGTTTCTCCTATCTCAGAAATTGTTAAAGTAGATGATAATGTTCCAGGTTGCCCGATGGATGAAAATGAATTTCTTAGAGTTTTAAATAAATATCTAAAAGAGTTTGGTGTTGTGAAAGATGCATAAAGGATTGGATATTTCATTAAAAAATATAAGCAAGATAGAAGGAAGCGCAAGCCTAGATATAAAAATAAGGAATAATAATGTTAAAAACATAAAGCTAAAAGTTACAGAAAGTAAAAGATTCTATACACAAGCAATAAGAAATAAAAATTGTTTAAATGTGCATCAAATCGTTTCAAGAATTTGCGGAACTTGTAGTATAGCACATTTAATATGCTGTATAGAAGCTGTAGAAAAGGCTTTAGGTATAAAACCTTCTGAACAAACAATTTTGTTAAGAAAGCTTGCGATGTATGGAACTATTATAAGAGATCATGCATTGCATCTTTATTTTTTTGTCTTACCTGATATTTTTGATATAGATTCTATTTTGGATATTGAGAACATAAAAATAATTGAGCAAGCATTTAAAGTTAAAGCAGCAGGAAATGCACTTTCTACAGTAATAGGTGGAAGAGCTGTCCATCCGCAATACATAAATGTTGCACACTTTTCAAAAATTCCTACAAAAGATGAATTAAAGAGCGTTGTAAATCAGTTGAAAAGCGTAAGGGAAGATGTTTTGGATTTGATTGAAATTTTATACAAATGCGATTTTAATTTCACAAAAGAAAAAAATTATGTTGCTTTAATAACAGAGGATTTTAGTTTTTTAGAAGGATATATAAAAAGCATAGACGGAACAAGAATAGAAGAAGAAAATTTTTGGAACTATTTGAATAGAATAGTAATTCCATATTCTCAAGCAACTGGATTTCAATTTGAAGGCAGGGAATATATGGTAGGAGCATTAGCAAGAATGAATTTGAATAAAGAAGCTTTACATAAAGAAACAAAAAGAGATGTAGAAAAATATCTCAAAATATTCCCTTCAAATAATGTATATCATAACAATCTTGCTCAAGCTATAGAGATATTACATTCAATTGATCACTCAATTGAAATTATTGAATCAAGAGAGTTTAAAGAAGAGAATAAACCCGAAATAAAAATAAAGGCAGGAGAAGGTGTTGGTGTTATTGAAGCTCCAAGAGGAACACTTTATTATATGCTTTCTATTAATAATGAGGGAAAAATAAACTATGGAAATATTGTAATTCCAACAGCGCAAAATCAGATAATGATGGAAAAAGATATAAAAGATTTGGTTACTCAAATGTTGAATGAATCAAAACATAAGATTGTTCATGAGATAGAAAAGCTTATTAGGGCTTATGATCCTTGTATGAGCTGTGCAAGTCATTTCTTGAAGGTGAGATGGTTATAAAGTAAAATTAACTATTAAATAATTTTTTCTTAGAACCTAAAATTAAAACATTTGAATTCATATAGATTTTTATGTGTATACAAAAAGAAGCAGAGATGAAAAAAATTTATATTCTAGGAAATGTTTTATTAAAAGATGATAGTTTGCCAATAAAATTAATACCAAGATTGAAAAAAAGATTCCCTAAAATAAAATTTATTGAATTTGATCCTTTAGAAGAAATTAATGATGAAGAGATTAACATATTAGATACAGTAATAGGAATAAAAGATGTTGAATTAATTACAGACATTGAAAAGATAGAAAACAAAAAGATTTATTCCACACACGATTTGGACTTGGGATTTTTTATAAAATTGTGGAAAAGGATTGGTATTATAAAAAAGTTTAGAATAATAGGAATACCAATGAAAATGAATGAAGAAGAAGCTTTCAAAAAGGTTGAAAAAATAATAGAAGAAAAAATGATGAATTCTTAAAATTAAATTAAGAGAGAAGATTGTAAAGTTTTAATCTCCCAGAGCTTTTTTGCTAGATCTTTAGATATTCTTTCTATAACAAATTCTCTATGAACTACAACATATTCATTTTCTTTCAAATCAGGAACAAAATCTATTTTATAAAAATTAAATCCTATTGGTGTCAATATCTTCGCTAAACCATTTTCAATCTTTAAACATAAACCAGGATAAACTTTGCAATTTTGTTCATATCCCATCTTTTCCACAACATTATCATGCTCATAAAGAAAATATCTTCTTATAACGTCTTCATCCATCGGATCTTTATTTATTTTTTCTCCTATTTTTTTGCAAAAAGAAAAAGCAACCTTAAATATCTTTTCAGAATTTTCTGGTAATTTTTTTGAATTTTTTACAATATCAAACAATTTTTTAATATAATTTTCGTCAACTTCACCTCTTTGTATTAATTTATCAGAGCAAGGTAAAGCATATTTCATAAACAGCAATCTGTTTATCATCAAATCACTTAAGCAATCTTTCTATAATATCTGAAAACGCAGGTCTTGTTATAAATATTGCAACAAGAATTCCTAAAGTTGTGGTAATAGCAAATCCTTTAAGAATTCCAAATCCTATTGTCATAAGAGGAAGCATCGCACAAATAGTTGTTCCTGCGGATGTAAATATCATGAAAAAGGCTCTCTTGAGCTTGGCCTTTAAAGAGATAGTTTCTTCCCTCTTTTCAAGGATTTCATCTATTATCATTATTTGTTGATCAATACCAGTACCAACAATTACAATAATACCAGCTATAGAAGCCAAATCTAAATTCCAATTTATTAATACAGATAAACCCAATAGAATTATTACTTCACTAAAAGACGTTAGAAGAGCAGGTAAACTTATTCTAGTACTTCTATACCTTAAAAATATAATAATGCTAACACAAATTATTGCTGCAAAAAGAGAAATGAAAACGTTTATTAAAAATGATGCTCCGAGTTTAGGAGAAATTACTTTTATTGAAATTATTTGAAGGTTTGTTGGCAATGCTCCTGAACGAAGAATTAATTGGAGCCAATTTTTCTCTTGAATAGCTTCTTCTCTTGTTGGTGCTGAGCCAGAGACAGATGCCATTGTAGTTGGTCTATTTTTTAGAGTTGAAGAGATGGAAAGATTGCTTACTAACTTTCCATCTAAATACAAATATATCTTAGATTCTAAGTATGCTCTACCAGCTTCATATCTAATTCCAAGATTTTTTACTGCTTTATAAAAATTTTCAGCAGCATTTCGCGTTACTTCGACATCAAACTTCCATTCATAATAACCACCGACATTTTGAACATAAGAGTGCTGAGGATCAGTATATACTCTAACAACATCAATCCTCTCTCCACTGTTTTTGTAAACAGTAGGAGCTATTAATGCACTATCATTTTTTATTTCAAATAAAGTAAATTCTACCCCTTTGTATATAAAACTTTCATTTATTCTAATCTCTTTCCCTTCATAAATTATCGAATCTTTTTTGTCAGAAATCTTTACTTCAAACCATTCTTTTTCATCTCCAAATTTAACTATTCCTTCTCCATTCTCAAATTTTACAGGTATTGGAATTTTAGCTTCAAATATTCCTGTAGTATTTATTAATTTTTTTATTTCATCTTCTGTCCCTCCAGCTATTTGTATTTGAATGAATTTTTCATCCCCATATTTAACTATTTGAAAGCTAGATTCTCTTAAAGAAGACATCCTCCTTTCTAAATTATTTTTTATTAATTCTAGCGTTTCATCACTAACATTTTTTTCAGGTTTTACAATCGCAAGTATTCCTCCTTTTATATCTAAGCCAAATTTAAGATTTGTTAAGGATCGAGGTTCAACAACAACATCTTCTTTTGAAATATTTATATCAAATTCTCCTCTATTTGTTTTTATATGTACAAAGCCATATATGTTGTTTAAATTAGCTTTTTCACCGTTTACCTCATAAATTATATCACCCGATTTTATTATTTCGCTGAGATTTTCACTAACAAGTATTACTACAACACCACTTCTTTCTAAAGGAAATATAAGTAATAGAGAGAATATGATACAAAATATCCAAAATATAATTCTAATATTCTTTATTAAGTTCATTGTTTTCCACCCCTTCTTTTTATCCAAAATCTAAATAGGTATGTATTTGTTATCCAAGTGTTTATTATATCTGCAGACAAACCTATCAATAATGTTAATGATATATATCTAAGAGCAGTACCCCCTGAAAATATATATATACATAAAAGAGCAGAAATTGTAGTTAAAGTCATTGTCATACCAGTTTTTATTGCAGAAAAAATTCTTGAATTTAAATCCCCACTTCTCTTCAACATTCTTGTTGCTAAAAGAACATCTGTATCTACAGAGTACCCTATTATCATTAAAAGTCCAGCAATAACTGGTAGTGAAAGATTTATATTCAAAACACTTAAAACAGCAACTGTTATAATTACATCAGATATTGTTGAAAGAAGCATTGCAACGCTTGGTAATATTGCTCTATATGCTAAAAACACAACAATACCAATCAAAATGAAAGCTATTATTAATGCAATTTTCGCTTGTCTCCAAAATATTTCACCCACCACAGGATCCACTATTCCTATTTCCACTTCATTTTCATCAAAAATGATCTTTTCTTTTATTTTTTCTATCACTTCTTCTTCGTTTTTTGTCGGTGCTTGAACAACCAAAACATTACCTCCATAACCATAACTCATTCTTACAGAAGAGCCAGGAATAATTTTTTCAATTTCTTTGGGATCAATATTTTCTTTTATTTTTATACTTATACTTATTCCACCACTAAGCTCCACATCCTTTTTTATAAAAAATCCTGAAGTGAGATAATTGTATGAGAGTATGGATATTGAGATAATTAGTAAAATTATCGGAACTAAAATAAGTCTATCTAAAAGCCTTTCAAAATTAATGTCCATACTAACTCTTTTTATTAATAAATCTTAAAAATGAATTATGCAAAGAAAAGATTTTATAAAGGCAGAGGTTGGAATAATTGGAGCAGGTGTTGCAGGTAGTTATTTGGCTTATCTTCTTTCTAATGAAGGAATTGATGTCATTTTAATAGAAAAATCGAGAAAAATAAAAGTCGACTCAGGAATAGTTTCAACGAATATAAAAAATTTTCTTAAAATTAAAGAAAGTTTAATATTAGATAAAATAAAAGAGATGAATTTTTTTTCTTCAAAAAGTAGTTTTTATTTATTTTCAAACAAGCCTTTTGCTTATATTCTTAAAAGGAAGGAATTTGGAAGATATTTGAGAAAGATAGCAACAAAAAGCGGAGCGAAACTATATTATGATGAGTGCGAAAAAATAAAATTAAATAAAGATTTTTATGTTATAGGAAAGAATAACAAATATATTTTCAAAATTCTAGTTGGATGCGATGGAGCAAACTCTATAGTTAGAAAATTTTTGGGAATAGAAGAACCTAAATTTGCAATAGGATATATTCATAAACTTAGAAAAAAAATAGAAATAAAAAAGATATCGGTTTATCACGACAAAAAATATTCTAAAAGATTTTTCGGTTGGATTATACCACAAAATAGGGAAATTGGTTTAATGACAGAGATAAAAAATTCTAAAGAAAAATTTTCAAAATTTTTAAGAGATAAAGTTAATGAAAATTTTGATAATAAGGATTATTTTCATTTAATTCCTATAACAACAACAAAATCTTTTTATAAAAATGCAATTTTAGTTGGAGATGCCTGTGGTCAAACAAAGCCGTTAACAGGAGGAGGAATAATTTATTCTCTTATTTGTGCAGAAAAAGCAAAAGATGCTATAATAAATCATATTGAATACAACAAAAAACTTGAAATATATGAAAAGCTTTGGAAAAAAGAAATTTATAAAGAGATTTTGCTTCAAAGGTTTATTAGAAACATTTACGAATCTTTTAATAATAACCAAATAGAAGAAATATTTAGGGAGATAAATAAAATCAAGTTAGAAAATTTTGAATATGATAGTTCATCCTCACTTCTTAAAGAATTTGCAAGAAAGGAACCAAAAAAGATAGCAAGATTATTTATTATTTTTTTCAAGAATTTCCTTAGCTTTTTCTAATTCTTTTAATGTATTTATTGGTAACCAAACATCGGGAGAAACTATCATTGAATACATTTTTTTCATTTCTGCTATTATTGGATATACAACACTTTCAAACTCTATCGGCTTATCCGACTTTTCATCTATGTATTTTTCTATCATATTAAAGAATTCTGGTTCAACAACAATTGTACCAGTAGAAGAAAATTTTTGTATTATTGGTTTTTCAACAAAGCTTTCCACTATACCTTTATCATTTATTTCTCCAACTCCAAAAGGATATCTCGTTGCAGAAACAAATAGATTAGTTGCTATTATATCCAATCTTTTCTTACCATCGAGATGGTGCAATAGTAGTCTTATCGGTAATGTTTTATCAAGAAATAGATCATCTGGATAAGAAATTATTGATCTTCTGTTTGTATCAAAATTTTTTAGAGCTGCTTTTAAAGACCTTCCCTTTCCCATATTTTCTTCTGGATCTATACAATATTTTACATTAATTCCTAATTTTGAGCCATCTTTTATATATTCCTCAATCTTTTCGTGCTTATATCCCAATATAAAAACAAAATCTCTAAATCCACAATTCTTATAAAGCTCTATGCACCATTCAATCAAAGGCTTTCCACAAATTTCTATCATAGGTTTAGGTATATCTTGAAAAGCAAGTCCCATTCTTTTTGCACTACCTCCAGCCATTATTATAACTTGTGTTTTATCAATCTCTTTCTTCAAATTATCAATCTCTTTCATTTCATCAACTCGAATTGATAAATATCTGAGTATATAGCCCCCTTTTGTGTTAATACACTTCTTTTCAATTTGAAATCTTTGACCAAAAATTTTCCTATTTCTATATTTTTGTATTTCTCTATAAAATTATAAATATCATTATCCGGTTTATTTTTTAACCTAGCAATTGTTATATGACCAACGAATTTTTCATCTTCTGGATTAAATTCCTTTAATTGGTTTCTAATAATTTCTGCTAATTTTTCAAGATCTTTTGAGAAGCAACCTAGCCAAATTACTCTAATATATTTAAAATTAGGAAAAACTCCAATACCTTTTATGACCACTTCAAATGGCTTGTACTCGATTTTTTTAAGATTTTCTATAATATGATTTTTTTGTTTTTCTTCAACTTCACCTATAAATTTTAGTGTTATGTGAGGCTCTGAGGCGATTTTTATGAATTTTTTGTTATTAATTTCTGATTTTATCTCTCCTATCTTTTTACAAATATCTTCAGGCAAATCAATTGCGACAAAGCATCTCATTCAATTTATATAAATAAAAAACAAGTTTTAAAAAAGAGAAATTGATTAAAATATTTTGCCCAACAGAAATCTATTAAAAAACAAAATGAAATATTAAACAATATTCTAAGTGATTTTTGATGAAAATAGAAAAGATAAGAAAAAGGGATGGGAGAATCGTTCCTTTTGATCAATCAAGAATAACAGAAGCTATATGGAAAGCTTTTCAAGCGGTTGGTTATAAAGATAGAGAAAAGGCAGAAAAATTTTCTAATCTTGTAGTAAAAACCCTTGAAGAGATTCAGGAAAAAAACCCCGAAAAAATAATAACTGTAGAGGAAATTCAGGATGTTGTAGAAGAAACGCTTGTGAACCAAGGGGAATATAAGGTAGCAAAGGCTTATATAATTTATAGAGAGCAACATAGAGAAATAAGAGAAATAATAGAAAAGTCTAATGTTGATCTAGTTGAGCAATATATTGATAAGCTAGATTGGCAAGTGAATGAAAATAGCAACATGACCTTTTCTCTTCAAGGTTTAAATTATTACATCTCATCAGAAATAAGCAAGGTTTATTGGTTAAACAAGGTTTATCCACCTGAAATAAGAGATGCTTATAAGCAAGGAGATTTTCATATTCATGATTTAGGCTTGCTCTCTGTTTATTGCGTTGGTTGGGATCTTTTTGATTTGCTATTAGAAGGATTTAAAGGAGCTCCTGGAAAAATAGAAACAAAGCCAGCAAAACATTTTAGATCAGCTTTAGGTCAAGTTGTAAATTTCTTTTACACCATGCAAGGTGAATCAGCAGGAGCAATAGCATTTTCAAATTTCGATACTTTACTTGCTCCGTTTATAAGATACGATAACCTTAGTTATAAAGATGTTAGGCAAGCGATGCAAGAATTTATATTTAATATGAATGTTCCTACTCGCGTAGGATTTCAAACACCATTTACAAACATAACTTTAGATTTAAAAGTTCCAACCTATTTAGAAAACGAGGGTATAATATTGGGAGGAAAGCAACAAAAAGAAACTTATTCGGAATTTCAAGAAGAAATAGATTTGTTCAATAGAGCATTCCTTGAGATTATGAGTGAAGGAGATGCTGCAGGAAGAATTTTTACATTTCCAATACCAACATATAATATAACAAGAGATTTTTGGAATAACAATGGAAATAATTTAGAGATATTATGGGAAGTAACTGCAAAATATGGAATTCCATATTTTGCAAATTTCATAAATTCTGATATGAGACCAGAAGATGCTAGAAGTATGTGTTGTAGACTAAGATTGGATTTAAGAGATTTAAAAAAGAAAGGAGGAGGCTTCTTTGGTGCAAGTCCTTTAACAGGATCAATTGGAGTAGTTACAATAAATATGCCGAGAATTGGATATCTGTCAAAAGATGATAGAGATTTCTTTGAAAGGCTTGAAAATCTTATGGTATTAGCCAAGAATAGCCTTGAAATAAAAAGAAAAATTCTTGAAAAATTAACAGAAAAAAATCTTTACCCATATTCTAAGTTTTATCTTAGAAAAATAAAAGAAAGATTTGGAGAATATTGGAAAAATCATTTTTCAACTATAGGTCTAATAGGAATGAATGAAGCATGCTTAAACTTTCTTGGAAAAAGTATAGCTGAAAAGGATGGAAGAGATTTTGCATTAAAGGTTTTAGATTTTATGAGAGATAAGCTTTTAGAATTCCAGGAAGAAACAGGAAATAATTATAATTTAGAAGCAACTCCAGGGGAAGGCACAAGCTATAGATTGGCTAAGATAGATAAATCTAAATATCCTGATATAATATGTGCAAACGAAGAAGAATATAAAAAAGGATCAGAACCATTTTACACAAACTCAACACACTTACCAGTAAATTATACTGATGATATTTTTGAGGTTCTAGAGCATCAAGACGAGTTGCAAACAAAATATACCGGAGGTACTGTGCTTCATATATTTGTTGGTGAAAAGATAGAAAATCCAAAATCTGTAAGAAACATAGTAAAAAAGATATGTGAAAATTATAGACTGCCATATTTCACAATAACCCCAACATTCAGTATATGTTCTTCTCATGGTTATATTGCCGGAAAGTTTGAAAATTGTCCAATGTGCGGAGAAACAACAGAAGTATATTCTAGAATTGTCGGATACTTTAGACCAGTTAGTAATTGGAATGTAGGAAANAAAGAAGAATTCAAAATAAGAAAAACNTATGATTTAAAAAAAGCAGAAGCTAAATTTATGCAATAAATTTAATAANTTAANTTTAAAATAATTTTATGAATATAGGCGGATTTCAGAAAACTTCTTTAATAGATTATCCAGAAAAAATATCTTCAATAATATTTACACAAGGATGTAATTTTAGATGCGGTTTTTGTTATAATTCTTCTTTGGTGATCCCAGAATTATTTACAAAACCAATTGAAGAAAAAAAGATATTCGAATTTCTTAAGAAAAGGATAGATAAAATTGAAGGAATTGTTATCACAGGAGGAGAGCCAACAATTCACGAAGATTTGTCAGCGTTTATCAAAAAAATAAAAGAGATGAATTTTCTGGTTAAGTTGGATACAAATGGCTCGAATCCAGAAATGATAAAAAGATTATTAAAAGAAAATCTTTTGGATTATATTGCAATGGACATTAAAGCACCATTAATTAAATATGAGATTGTTACTGGAGTAAAAGTAGATCCGGAAAAAATAAAAGAAAGTATAAAAATTATAATGAATTCTTCAATAGAATACGAATTTAGGACAACTGTTGTAAAATCATTATTATCAGAAAAAGATTTTGAAGATATAGGAAAATTGATTGAAGGGTGCAAACTTTATGTTCTCCAATCTTTTATGCCAACAGAAACTGTTATTGATAAAAAGTACATAAATGAAAAACCGCCGGAAAAAGAATTTATGGAAAAAATAAAAAAAATTATGGAAAAATATGTGAAAAAATGCATAATAAGAGGGCTATGAACAATAAAAGATCTTTGATCGAAATACCTTTAATTTTCTAAATATTTCTTTGCATGTAAAATAAAATTACTGGCAACATTATTGATCCCATCATATGAGTTCTTTTTATTTTATTCATATTAACAAAAATTCCGAGAGATAAAGAAATAACACTAAGCAATATGCCCCAAAATCCTGCAAACAAAAAAACAAGAAAAAATAAAAATAAAAGAATACCTTTATTAAGCAGATTGTAATTTATCTTTTCAATTTGCTTTATTAAAATTTTAGAGATTTTCAAAGTTGCTAAAGAAGCAATTCCAGCGGATATTATCGAAATGATTATCATCAATAAAAATTCATTTAATCCAACATCAACAAAATTTTTTATAATTACAGCCAAACCACTCCTTCCTTTTCCAATAATAAAAAGAGAAATAAATGAGAAAATAATATTTGTTGTTGTAGCTGCTCCTAATGAAATAAGAAATCTTTCATCACTTTTGTTAGTTAAATTTGATATTATAGTTGCATGTGATGCGCTTACCCCGGGAAATATTCCTGTCAAAGTGCCTGCAAAAGCTCCTGAAACTATTGCTCTATTTATGCTTTTTAAAGAAATCTTTCTATCACGAAAATTTTGTTCTGGAATTTTTGTATTGTTTTTTATTGATAAAAATAAGACAGGCATACCAAACAATCCTGTAAGCAAACAAAATAGATAATAATTTTGAGATATTGGCAAGGAATTTCCCACAATTCCTAAAATCCCTGAAATTAAAAAAACAAAAGTTGCAAGAATTTTATTTTTCATTCCTTTTTCTGTTAAAATCAATAAAGCTACAATTATTAAAAGAAAAAGATGCATTTGAGAAGAAACACGATTGTATATCATAGGTATAAAATAGTAAAAAATTGGAAAACAAAAAAGAGAAAATAAAAAGCCAAATAAGCTTCCGATAACAGTTAGTTTAATTGCAAAATATCCCAAACCTTTTATTAACAATCTATGACCAGGAAGAACTGCTAAGGAATCTTCGTTATCCGGAGCGCCAAAAAGGATTGATGATATTGCGCTAACAAAAGAATTGCATATTCCAAGAGACACAATAAAACAAATGAAAGATATATAATCAGGAAATATTTTTAAAAATAAGGATGAAAAAATTATTGCAATTGTATTAGGATGTATTCCTGGAATAAGACCAGCAAAAATTCCAAAGAAAACTCCTATAAAGATAAAAACAAGATATTCAAACATTTTTAAAATTTTCAAATAAATAATTTTTAAAAATTTTTAAAAGTTGGAAAAGATTGGAATGAGAAATATAGTGATAGAAGAGTTAAAATCAATACCAGTAGAAGAGCAAAAGGTTGAAATAGTTGAAAGAAAGGGAATAGGGCATCCAGATTATATATGCGACTCTATGATGAATCAAATCTCTATAGAACTTTCAAAAGAATATTTGAAAAGATTCGGAGTTATCTATCATCACAATATAGATAAAAGTCTTCTTGTTGCAGGAGAAGCAGAACAAAGATTTGGAGGTGGAGAAATCCTAAAACCAATGAAAATGGTTATTGGTGATAGGGCAACATTTTTCGTTGGAAAAGAAAAAATAGATGTTGAAGGAATTGTAATAAAAACAGCGAAAGATTGGTTAAAAAATCATTTAAGATTTGTTGATCCTGAAAAAGATATGATATACCAAATAGAATTAAAGCCAGGTTCTTTAGCATTGCAAGATATATTTAAGAGAGCCTTTGAAACAAAAGTCTTTGGAGCAAACGATACTTCTGCTGTTGTTGGCTATGCTCCTCTAACAGAAACTGAAAAACTAGTTCTTGAAACAGAGAAGTTTATAAATTCAAAAGAGTTTAAAAAAAGATTTCCCGAATCAGGAGAGGATGTAAAGGTTATGGGTATAAGAAAAAATGGAGAGATTCATTTAACAATAGCAATGCCATTAATAGATAGATTTGTTAAAAGTGAGGAAGATTATTTTAGGAAAAAAGATGAAATTTTAGAAGAAATTTCAAAATTTGTGAAAGAGAAAACTAAATATAAAGCATTTGTTTATTTAAATACATTGGATAGAAAAGGAAGGGGTATTGATGGAATATACTTAACTGTTACAGGAACATGTGCAGAAAATGCTGATTGTGGTCAAGTAGGAAGAGGTAATAGAGTGAATGGATTAATTCCTCTTAATAGACCTAGTGGAAGCGAAGCAGCAGCAGGAAAAAATCCTGTTAGTCATATAGGAAAAATATATAATTTACTTTCTCATCAAATAGCAAACAGAATTTATGAAAGTGTAGATGTTAAAGAGGTTTATATATGGCTTGTTTCACAGATAGGTGAACCAATAGATAAACCAATGATAGCAGCAGCTCAAATAATAACCAATGAAACACCGATAGAAGAGATAAAAAGAAAAGTAGAAGAGATTATAGATGTTGAACTTTCAAACATTCATAAATTCTGTATGAACTTAATTAATAATAATGTTGAGGTTTGTTAATAGATTTTTTAAATTTCTTTACCGCGCTCCCATATTAAGTTGAAGATAGGTTTGAAAAAATCAGAAGCTGCATGATCACTCTGAGCCCAGAAAGCTATATCTTCATTCGGTTTTGTTTTCGTATCATCTGTTAAACTTAATATTATATGTTTTTCATCAATTGCACAAACTCTTGATAAAAGTTTTTTTGCATGATCTACATCTGATATATCTCTTATTTGAGCATACTTTTTCAATTCTTTTGCTATGTTTTCAGTCTTTTTGCTTATCGGTGCGGCAATTCTTATTTGTATACCAGATCTTGCAACCTTTTCAATAGTCTTGAATTTTTTTTCATAAATTTCTTGAAGCGCCTGCTCTGTTAAAAGAAAATCAACAGATTTTTTAGCATTTTCCATCAAAGTTTCTAAATGCTCCAAATAAGCATCTCTTCCACGTAAAGCGCCAGAGAAATCTTCTGGCTTAACAAGTTTTATTCCTTCCTCATATATTTTTTCCAATTCTTTTAATACACCACTGGAAACAATACTATCTATACTTTTTATCATTTCTTCTGTTTTTTGTTGTAATCTTTTTTTAGCTCTTTCTAAAGCTTCTCTAGGCCTTATTGCTACATATCTCATTGGTTTTGATGGCTGAATTATTACAAAACCTTTATCTGCAAGAGATTCTAATACATCATAGCATCTTGATCTCGGAACATTAGACAAATCGGCTAGTTCACCTGCTGTTGCATTACCTTTTAATAATAGAGCAACCCAGAGTTTTCTTTCATATAAGTTTAGACCTATTGCTTTAAGTGCATCTAGAACTGATTGTTTAACATGCAATACGTCAGCCATCAACCTCTACCTCTCTACAATTAAAAATTAATTATGTCAAACCTTTTAAAGTTTTAATAGAGGTGCAATTGTGATGCAAACAATCTACATAGAAACATATGGATGTACAAATAATATTGCAGAATCAGAAATAATGGGTGGAATATTACAAAGAATTGGGTTCGAAATAACAAAAAATATTGAAAATGCAGATATTGTTATCATAAATACATGCGGAGTAAAAGAAACAACAATTAAAAAAATTATTTATAGAATAAACGAAATAAAAGAAAAATATAAAGAAAAAAAGATTATTATAGGAGGATGCTTACCAGAAATAGATTTCAATCTAATAAAGAGACATTTTCCAAACATAAGTATAGTAAGCACCAACCACATAACAAAAATAGGAGAAGCTATATCAAAGATATTAAAAGGAGAAATAGTAGAATATGTAGGACAAAGAAAGGAAATTAAATTAGGATATCCGAGAATTTTTTTAAGTAAAGTAACAAGAATTATTCCTATCTGCTCAGGCTGCAACTCTTTTTGTTATTTTTGTGCTACAAAATTTGCTAAGGGGAATGTTTTCTCTTATCCGAAAGAAAAGATTATAAACGAAATAAAATCTTATAGAGAAGCAGGAATAAAAGAATTTTATATTACGGGCCAAGATGTTTCTTGTTATGGGATGGATGAGAATGAAGTATCAAAATTACCAGATTTACTAAACGATATAATTTCAGAAGTTCCTGGAAAATATTTTATAAGAGTAGGAATGATGAACCCTAAAAATGTTATGAATATATCTAATAAGCTGCTTAAAGTTTATAGGTCTGAAAAAATATACAAATTTTTACATTTACCAATACAAAGCGGTTCTAATAAAATATTAAAGAAAATGAATCGAGAATATACAACAGAAGAGTTTTTAGATTTTTGTGAAAAGTTTAGAAGACATTTCAAAGAAATTAGTATATGGACTGATATTATTGTAGGATATCCTGAAGAAAAGGAGGAAGACTTTCTTGATACAATAGAAATTATAAAGATTTTAAAACCCGATAAGGTTAATATTTCAAGATTTTCTTCGCATAAATGTACACCAGCAAGTTATATGAAGCAAGTAGATTCTAAGACAAAAAGCAGGAGAAGTAAAATTCTACATGAAATTGTAAAAGAGGTTACAAGAGAGAGAAATAGTATGTGGTTACAATGGGAAGGTGAAATATTAGTTAATGATATAATAAGGGAAGGCTTGGTTGGCAGAAACTACGCTTTTAAACCAGTAGTTATAGAGAATGTTGATCAAAGAAAGGCAAAAGAAATTTTCGGTAATTTTGTAAAAGTTAGAATAGTTGGTTTAAAGGCAGGTTTTTTAAAAGGGGAGCTGACCGAATGATTAAATAAATAAATCAAGAATATAGAATAATAAGAAAGAGAGAAATCCGACAAGAACTTTTTCTTTCTTATTTCCTTCAACAAAAATTAAACATAAAACAATAAAAATTACGAGTTTAATAAGAATTTCAGGATATTTCATTAAAAAACGATAATAGAAAGAGAAATAATAAAACAAAAAGATTATTATGGAGATTAAAAGAGATTTTTTAATATCGGCTTTATGTAAAATTATGTAACTCGATAATGAAATTGAAAGGAGATACTTCAAAATAAATAATAATATTGGTAAAATAGAATAAATATTCATAAATTCACCATCGCTTGTAAATAATTTTTAAATTTTACTCCTTTTTAATTTTAATATATACTACTTTTTACTATATCTAAAGGTGATAAGATATGAATGGCCAATTAGTTCAACCTATATTAGTGCTTCCAGAAGGTACGATTAGACAAACAGGAAAGGATGCACAAAGAAGAAACATAGCAGCAGCAAAAGCAATAGCAGATGCTGTAAGAACAACATTAGGACCGAGAGGAATGGATAAGATGCTGATATCAAGTATTGGAGATGTTGTAATAACAAACGATGGAGCAACAATTTTAGATGAAATGGAAATAGAACATCCAGCAGCTAAAATGATGGTAGAAATTGCAAAAACTCAGGAAGAAGAAGTTGGAGATGGAACAACAACAGCAGTTGTTATAGCAGGCGAGCTGTTAAAGAAAGCAGAAGAGCTTTTGGATCAGAATATACACCCAATAACAATTGCAAAAGGATTTAGGGCAGCAAGTCAAAAAGCCTTGGAAATCTTAGAAGAAATTGCTATGGAAGTTGATATAAATGATGAAAAAACCTTAGAGAAGATAGCGATGACGGCAATGACAGGAAAAAGCGGAGAAACAGCAAAAGAAAGTTTGGCAAAAATTGCTGTACAAGCTGTTAAAACTGTTGCTGAAAAAAAGAATGGTAAATGGGTAATTGATAAAGAGGACATAAAAATAGAGAAAAAGCACGGTGGAAGCCTAGATGATACAAAATTAATAAAGGGTATTGTTATTGACAAGGAAGTTGCACATCCAAGTATGCCGAAATCTGTCAAAGACGCAAAGATTTTGCTAGTAGATTCTGCATTAGAAATAAAATCTACAGAAACAGAAGCAAAGATTCAGATATCTAGTCCAGAACAAATGCAAAGCTTTTTGGAACAAGAAACAAAAATGCTAAAAGATATAGCAGAAAAGGTAATAAAAACAAAATGTAATGTTGTATTTTGCCAAAAAGGAATTGACGATGTTGTTCAACATTATTTAGCAAAGAAAAATATAATGGCAGTTAGAAGAGTAAAGGAAAGTGATATGCAAAAGCTTGCGAAAGCAACAGGAGCAAAGATAGTAAGCAACTTAGATGAAGCAGCAGAAGAAGATTTAGGTTTTGCAGGATTAGTTGAAGAAAGAAAATTGGCAGGAGAAGAAATGATTTTCGTTGAAGACTGCAAGAATCCGAAATCAGTTTCTATCCTAATAAGAGGAGGTACAGAGCATGTTGTTGATGAAGCAAAGAGAGCAATGGAAGATGCTGTATTAGGAATAATTTCAGCAATAGAGTTAGGAAAGTTTGTAGTAGGAGGAGGAACTACTGAAATAGAAGTTGCTTTAAGATTAAGAGAATATGCACAATCAGTTGGTGGAAGAGAGCAATTAGCAATAAACAAGTTTGCAGAGGCTTTAGAAATAATACCAAAGACATTAGCAGAAAGCGCAGGAATGGATCCAGTGGATGTAATTGTTGAATTAATTTCATTACATGGAAAAGGAAAGAAAAATTATGGAGTAGATGTAATACACGGAAAGATTTCAGATATGCTAGAATTAGGAGTAATAGAACCGTTAAAAATAAAGACACAAGCAATAAAATCAGCATCAGAGGCAGTAGAGATGTTGTTAAGAATAGATGATGTTATAGCAGCTTCGAAATCAACCAAGTCTTCAGAAAAGAAGTTCGGCGAAGAAGAGTCAGAATATTAATTTTTCTTTTTTTAATTTTCTTCCAAATATTTTCTTTTTTAAAATCTTATATCCTCTCAAACTTATTTTAAAATATGAAACGAGCTCAATCAACTTATGAAGGCTGCTTAGCTTGTTGTATTTTGCAAGCTGTAAAAAGAATTAAAAATATAAAAATTTCTAAAAAATTTGAGCTTAATTGTTTGATTCATTCTTTAAAATTTAGCAAGCACGATTTTGTTATTGGTCATCTAGATTTTATTGCTAAAAACTTTAATGTTAAAATTAGAAGAATTGTAGATAATAAGAAATTTTACTATTATGTAAAAAAGATAAAATCTTCTTCAAAAATTAAAACCGAAGTTAAAAAATCAATTTGAAATTAATAAACAAATTTATTAATAAGCATCCGATATTATATGTAGATTCTTATTATTTGTTTAGAGTTTATCATTACCCTCATTTTATTACGATTCTTGAAAAAATAAATAGTAAATACAAAATATTTGATCCATGGGATGGAAAAGAAAAATTAATTAAAAGTAATATTTTAGCAAAATCAATTTCATCATTGAGGAATCATATAAAATTTTGTCCCCAAATGATAATTTTAGAAAGCTAAACAAAAACCTTTATAGAACCTTTTAAGATACTTGCTGCTATTTTCTTACCTTCTTCACTATCCTTTCTTATTTTTACTATTCCATTTTTTCCAACAATAGCAGAAATTATGAATTCTTTATCAGAATAAAAATTTATTTTGTGATTGTATAAGGATTTGTCAAATTTAAAAACAAAATAATTTCCACTTTCTTCAAAATAAAAATCAACCTCTTTTTTCATCGTTACTATTTTTGGAATTATATCAATACCTATTCCAAGCCTTTTTTCAATTTTTTTAATTGTTTCACCATTCTTTCCTATTATTTTTGGAATAACTTTATTATCAACTTTTATTATTGCCCTATTTCCATATATTTCTATTTCTGGGGTTTTATCAAAAATCGAGATTTCTTTTTTTATTCTCTCTTTTGCTAATAATTCTATTGGACTTTCCTCTCTCTTTACAGAGAATATAACCTTTTCTTCTCCAAAACTATATATTTCATATTCTAACTCATTTGTTAAAAAATCTCTAACTTCTACAATAGGTCTAGCTAAATCAGGGTCTTGCATACCTGTTGGAGTTCTCACAACAAGAGAAAGAGAATAAACCTTTTTTATTTCACCAAATTTTACAAATATTATTGTATCAATAACATGCGATAACATACCTAAATCAATTCTATCTATAAATCTTTGGATAGCATCAATTGGAGAATTTGCATGCAAAACTCCAATCATACCAATTCCAGCAAGCCTTAAATCTTTAAATATTAGAAAATCTTTCGTTGTTCTAATTTCATCAAATATTGTATAATCCGGTCTAACAAGCAATATGAAATCAGCAGTTTTTTCAAAGTCTCCTTTTAGCTTAGAATATTGGGTAATTTTTTCATTAACTTGTAAATCTCTTGGTTGTTCCATTGTTTTTACTATTCTTCCTAATGATTCATAAAACTCTGCTATAGATGCTGCTAATGTACTTTTTCCTGAGCCAGGAGGACCAGCAATTATAATACCTTCACCTGTCTTTATTCTTTCTTTTAATTTTTCAGATAATTTGTAATCATCTAAGGTTAACTTTATAATAGGTTTTACAACAGTTATTTCAGTACCATCTGAAAAAGGAGGCCTAGATATCGCTATTCTCAAATTTTCTAATTGTATAACAGTTGCTTCTCTTTCATTAACTTCTATAAAACCAGATTCATATTTTGCAGCACTCATTATTTCACTAATAATTTCCTCTATTTCTTCTGAAGTCATAGGCTCTTTTCTCAACTCTGTTAATCTAAAATTTCCAGGTCTTCCGATTTTTGCTAGTGGTGGGACACCTTCTTTTAGATGTATAGACAAAGTATTTTCTGTGAAAAGTTTTTCTATTTTTAGTTTTTCCTTTTTTTCATAAGGTTTGAAGTATCTCGCTTCAGCTCCTCTAGATTCTGCAACTAGTGCCTGAACTATATCAGATGTATATAAAACCGCATTTTTCTCTAAAGCAACATCTATTATTAAGGCATCTATTCTTCCAGATCTTGCCAATTTTATTTCTTCCAAAGTTTGTCTTCTTCCTGCAAATGTAATTTTTATGTTTTTTTCTTTGGATATATTTCTAATCTTTTTAATTTCTTCAAGACCTTTGAATCCTATAACTAAGCCTTTTGATGCCTGAGCTTGCAATTCATCAATAACAAATTCAGGAATTATTATTTCAGCATTTTTTATTTCGTCTTTTTCTATTAATTCTGATAGAGTGCCATTTATTAAAACTGAAGTGTCTGGAACAATTTTTTCTCTCTTACCTTTTATTTTACTCATTTTGTTTCACCAAAAGCTTTTTATATTATGTAATACAAAATTAAAAAAATAATGAAGACGCCGATAATGCTTGCAACAATAATAGCAAGTTTATTAGCAATCCCTTTTCTTATTCCAGAGCTCGATGAGAATTATTTACCTACAGGAGAACTTCTTTTTAATGTTAACATCTCAGAAGAAATACCAGGAAAAACAACAAGCTTTTCAAGTCCCGAATCAATTGAAAAAGAGATGCAAACGCCTTATGGAAAGTTTAAAGCAAAAATAAGCTATGATAGCATAGAACAAACATTATATGCTCCCGATAAGGTTGTTATTGTTTTTACAAATTACAACAAAACAGAATGGAGAATTCAAACAAAAGATATTATTTTATCAATATCCAAAACACCTTCAAAAATAATTGAAAGATGTGAGATGGCAAGCGGATATATAGAAATAACCAATGAGCTTGGCTCAATAAGCGAAACAAATTATGGGACAAATTTTGAAAATATGAAATTATTATGCAAAGAAACAGAGAAAATTCTTCAGGAATGGGTAGAAAAGATGGAGGCTATGAAAAAGCAATTGTTTGATTTACCACCAAAAATAGTTATAAATGAATTTTATGTTGATGGAAATATCACATTTAATGAAACAAATGCAACCCAATGGATTGAATTATATAATCATGAGATATTTGATATGAATCTTAACGAATGGATAATAATTTCAAGAAGATCAGATACAGGAAATACTTATTATAATTGCTCAATTTTCGGAATCATACCTGCAAAAGGATATTTACT
>Ga0065718_1000780_pt1 | contig 22209 bp, 25 predicted proteins | sample GBSCel77sediment_2_FD_59105 | JGI IMG/M metagenome (GOLD analysis project Ga0065718, IMG submission 59105) | Hot spring sediment microbial communities from Great Boiling Spring, Nevada - cellulolytic enrichment CS 77C v3 (version 3) | ecosystem: Environmental > Aquatic > Thermal springs > Hot...
CCGGTTCCGCGGGACACGAAATCGTCTACGCCGAGGAAGTTTCCAAGAAAGGGAAATCCATCCGGGCTATGACTATCGAGGAGATTTATGACCTCATTGAGAAGTTCGCTGAAGCTGCCTGGCGTGTTCAGCAGGCGGGTTTCGACGCCGTGGAACTTCACGGAGCCCATGGATATCTCATTGCCCAGTTCATGAGTCCCTACATCAACCGGAGGAATGACCGCTTTGGCGGGAGTTTCATCAACCGGATGCGATTCGTTCTTGAGATTATTGACCGCATCAAGCGGAAGTGTGGGAAGAACTTCCCCATCGGTATCCGGTATTCTGGAGAAGAGTGGATCGAGGGTGGCAGGACTCTCGAAGAGAGCATTAAGATTGCCAAGCTGATGGAAGAAAACGGTGTGGCATTTCTTGACATCAGCGCTGGAACATTCGAGGTGCCCGGACCGACCATGGATCCCATGTACTACCCTCAGGGGTGGAACACCTATGCTGCCTGGGAAATCAAAAAACACGTTAAGATTCCCGTTATAACGAGCCATACTCTGCGAGACCCTGAGTACTGTGAGCGAATTCTCGCCGAAGGAAAGGCTGACATGGTTGGGCTTTCAAGGCAACTCATTGCAGACCCCTACTGGGCGAACAAAGCCAAGGAAGGAAAGGTGAAGGAAATCCGTAAGTGCATCTCGTGCCTTGTGGGGTGTTGGCAGGAGTCCCTCATGATTAAGCGGGAATGCCGCTGTACGATTAACCCTGCGATGGGCGATGAGCGCTTTATCGATCTTCCAAAGGCCAGGAAACCCCTTCGGGTTGCCGTCGTCGGTGGGGGTCCAGGAGGTCTTGAGGCGGCGAGAATTGCCACCCTGCGGGGTCATGAGGTCACGGTATTTGAGAAGACCGGAGAACTGGGAGGAGCAATACTCCTCTGTTGTACCGTTCCGGGGAAAACGAAAATGCGCTGGTATGCTGACTGGCTACGGGAACAAATCACGCAGCTTGGTGTTACTGTGCGTCTTCGGACCGAACCTACTGTTGAGGATTTGAGGGCTTTCGACGTTGTTCTCGTAGCCACTGGCAGTAAGGTTCTTCGTCCTGATATTCCGGGTGTTGATCTGCCCTTTGTGGTTTCTTTTGACGAGGTTCTCCGGTGCAAGGCCAGAGGGTGCGCGTACTACCCGGGTGATAGGCCCGAACCGCTGGAATGTGGAGAAACAGTGCTCATCTGGGGGGATCACTTCGGAGCGGCAGACACTGCAGAGAAACTCGGGTTTGAAGGGAAGAAGGTCTACATTGTTACCGAAAACCGGGAGTTTGCTTCCTGGATGGAACCGTGTCACCGGGATGTCATGGTGAAACGTTTTGCAGGAGGAAATGGTGAAGCCCTCACCCTTCGTCCTTATAAGCATCCGGTAACGGTCTTTACCCAGACAACGGTGCTTGAGATTCGTCCTGAAGGAGAGGTTGTGCTTCAGGACAGTGAATTTAGACGAAAGGTGGTCAAGGTCGACCAGGTTATCCTTGCCAGGGTTGTGCCCAACGATGCCTTCTACAGGCAGTGCCTTGAAGCAGGACTTCTTGTTGGGAAAATCGGCGATGCAAAGGAAGTTCGCAATCTCCGGGGAGCCGTTACTGATGGAGCCAACGCCGGTCTCCTCCTTGAGGAGGATGTCATACTCAATGGCAACCTTGCCCTGGTAGCTTCCCTGCCCACAGAGGTAAAGGGGCGGTGAGCATTTCCCGGTACTCCCTGGGATGATGGCTGAAAGAAGGTGGGTACGGTATACTTAGAAGGCGTACTCCTCCCTCCCTCCCGGGAGGGAAAGGAATTTTTGAACAACAGGAGGGTGGAGCAATGCCTGAGATTCTTGAAGAGAGTGGTATTCCACTGTATCAGCAGCTGAAGAATATCCTCAAAGGCCAGATTCTCAGCGGGGTACTGAAACCGGGGGACCGGATTCCTCCAGAGACCGAGTTGTGCGCGAAATACGGGGTGAGCCGGATCACAGTTCGACAGGCCATTCACAGCCTCGTGGAGGAGGGATTTCTCTACCGAAAACAGGGGAAAGGAACCTTCGTCACCTCTCCGAAACTTCGCCGGAGGTTACCAAAGCTCTACAGCTTTACCGAAGACATGCTCGAGCTTGGCCTTCAGCCGAGTTCCCGGGTGCTTTCCTGCGAGGTGGTTACTGCGGATGACAAAATACGAGAAATCCTCCGACTCCCTGCGCAGGAGGAAAAGGTGAACCGGATTGTCCGGGTTCGCTGTGCCAACAACGAGCCGATTCTCCTTGAAACCACTGTTATTCCTCTGTATCTCTGTCCAGGACTTATCGAGGAAGACNTCGAGCGGGGGTCGCTCTATGCAGTGCTTCGAGAAAAGTATGGCCTTCTCCTCGACCACGCCTATGAAACCTATGAAGTTGGAAAGGTGAGAAAAGAGGAGGCGCAGCACCTTGAATGTCGCGTTGGCCTTCCGGCATTCATCATTGAGCGGGTTGCCTATCTCCGGAATGAGGTCCCTGTGGAATGGACGAAATCCGTGGCCCGGGGAGATCGCCTCCGCTTTACGGTTCTCCTTGTTGCCGATCAGGCTCAAATTCGCCGCCAGGTTGAGGTGTAGGGGGTTGGGAAACGATGGTAGCCAAGGCACTGTTTCTGGGAATTGACCTTGGGGGAACGAATACCAAAATCGCCCTTGTGGACAAGGACGGAGTGGTACTTGAGCGAAGCGTCATCCCCACNAGNGCNATGCGAAGCGCACAGGAAGTCCTTGANGACATNGCCCAGGAAGCACTCCAGCTTCGCCAAAGGTTCGAAGCCCGGGGGTTCAAGGTCTGGGCAGCGAGGAATCGGTATACCGGGGCTCATTGACTGGAAAACCGGGGTGGGCATTCTTCTGCCGAATTTTCCTGGAAAGTGGCACGGTGTTCCGGTGAAGGAATGGCTGGAGAAACGCCTTGAGCTTCCCGTGGCAGTGATTAACGATGTTCGGGCAATTACCCTGGCNGAAAAACGATTTGGCGCAGGGAAAGTCGTCAACAGCATGGTCATGGTGGCCATCGGAACCGGCATCGGTGGGGGAGTTATCATCGACGGGGAGCTCTACATCGGAAAAGATGGAAGCGCTGGGGAATTCGGCCATATCACGGTGGAGCCCAATGGCATACGCTGTGGGTGTGGTAACCGGGGATGCCTTGAAGCGTACGCTTCNGGCCCAGCTATGGTGGCTCAGGCTCTGCGTGCTCTGGTGCAACAGAATGACACCCTGATTCGGGACCTTGTTGCCGATGACCTCACCCGGGTCACGCCAAAGGTCATTGCCGAGGCAGCACAGAAAGGAGACAGCGTGGCTCTGGAAATCATCGAACGGAGTGGGGCGTACATTGGACAGGCACTCTCCTGTATCTGCGTGGTGGTGAACCCGGAGATGATCGTCATCGGTGGAGGTGTTGCCCAGGCGGGGGAACTTCTTTTTGAAAGTATCCGTAAGGGCCTCCGGGAACGGCTTTTCATGGTTCCGGTTGACACCATTCAGTTCGTACCTGCACAGCTTGGTCTTGATGCAGGGGTTATTGGGACGGCAACCTGGGCAAAGGAACGCCTGGAAAAGGGGGTTATAGGGTGAGAAGGACGCTGAAGGTTGGGGTTATTGGTACCGGGTTCATTGGTCCTGCCCATATCGAAGCAGCGCGACGAACCTTTCTTGCTGAAGTTGTGGCGCTTGCCGATATCAATGAAGACGTCGCTTGTCGTAAAGCGAACGACCTTGCGGTTGAGCTCTCCTTTGGGGATTATCAGGAACTGCTCCGGCAAGACCATATTGAGGTCGTGCATATCTGTACACCCAATCACCTCCATTACACCATGGCGAAGGAAGCTCTACTTGCTGGGAAACACGTGGTCTGCGAAAAGCCTCTGGCTATGAACCGGAGAGAAGCCGAAGAGCTTGTGGAGCTTGCCGAAAAAGTCGGAAGGGTTCACGCGGTGCACTTTAACGTCCGGTTTTACCCCCTGGTACGGGAGGCACGTTCCCTGGTAAGCCAGGGGAAGGTTGGGAAGATTTTTGCCATCCACGGTTCATATCTTCAGGACTGGCTCTTTTATGAGACGGACTATAACTGGCGTTTAGAACCCGAACTCAGTGGACCCTCAAGAGCAGTGGCGGATATCGGTTCTCACTGGCTGGATCTTGTAGAGTACATTTCGGGACAGCGAGTGGTGGAGGTTTTCGCTGATTTTGCCACCTTCCACAAGACCCGGAAGAAACCCCTGAAGCCTGTAGAGACATACGCCGGAAAAATTCTGAAACCCGAAGATTACGAAACCGTCCCCATTACCACTGAGGATTACGCCAGTGTGCTCTTGCATTTTGACGGTGGTGCCCATGGGGTGATGACCGTGAACCAGGTAGCAGCCGGGAGGAAGAACAGAATCACCTACGAGATCGATGGATCTCTCTGTGCGCTCTTTTGGGATTCCGAGCGACCGAATGAGCTTTGGATTGGGAGAAGGGATAAGGCCAACGAACTCCTCATGAAGGACCCGTCTTTAGTGAGCGAAGCCACGCGTCAGATCATCTCTTTCCCTGGAGGGCACAACGAGGGCTTCCCGGATACCTCGAAACACTTCTTCCGGGAGGTATACTCTGCAATCCTTGAGGCCCGGTCAAGAGAGGAATGGACCTTCCCCACCTTTGTGGATGGGTTACGGGAGGTCGTCCTGTGTGAAGCAATCCTTGAGAGTGCCCGAAAAGGCACGTGGGTTCAGGTACGGTAGGAGGGAAGGTCATGAAGCTGGGGTTTATGACCGCATGTTTGCCTGAGATGAACCTTGAAGAGCTCATTGCGTGGGCCAGCCGCAACGGCTTTCAAATGCTTGAGGTGGCTTGCTGGCCAAAGGTTTATGAAAAACGGAGGTATGCCGGAACTCAGCACATCGATGTTGCCAGTCTCACCGAGGAGGAGGCTGCCCGAATCCGGGAGCTCTTTGCCTCCCATGGGCTTGCGATTTCTTCGCTTGGGTACTACCCCAATAACCTCGATCCCAACCTCGAGAACCGCCGTTTCTACCACGAGCACCTTAAGAAGGTCATCAGAGCAGCGCAGATGCTCGGGGTACCGGTGGTTGGGACGTTTCGTAGGTCGAGATCCGAAGATGAACGTGGAAGAGGCCCTTGAGGAATTCCGCAGGGTCTTCCCTGATCTTGTGAAATTTGCCGAGGACCACGGGGTGAAGCTTGCCATTGAGAACTGCCCTATGCTCTACACCCTGGACCGCTGGCCTGGAGGGACAAATCTCGCCACCACTCCCTATATCTGGGAGCGGATGTTCGAGGCCATTCCCTCTCCGTACTTTGGGTTGAACCTTGACCCCTCCCACCTCATCTGGCAGCAGATTGACTACGTCCGGGTGGTGTACGACTTCAAGGAGAAAATCTTCCATGTTCATGCCAAGGACACGAAAATCCTCTGGGACAAACTGTATGAGGTGGGGATTTTCGGCTTTGGCTGGTATGTGGACAAGGTAGCCGGAACAGGAGACATCGACTGGTCTGCCTTTTTGACGGCACTCCACGAGGTCGGGTATGACTACGTGGTGAGCATTGAGCACGAGGACCGGAGCTTCGAGAAGGACACCGAAAGCAAGCTCCGGGGGATTCTTTTAGCGAAAAAACTTCTTGAACCCTATATCGTGTGATGGTGGAGGATTTTCCAAAGACCAACCCTCCCTTACAAGGGGAGGGTTTATGTTTTTTGGGAAGAAAATTTTTTGACCTTACTTGACAAATGAAGGATTGCCCGATAAACTGTGAATAGTCGAAGAAGGTAAAGGAAGGGAGGTGGCAGCATGGAGAACAAAGAGGAACTTTGGCATGCTGAAACGGGTCACGAACAGTCCACTCCACTCCAGGAAACCGGGGAAGTGTCATTGCAAGAAGAAGTTGCAAAGCTCAGAGCAGCCCTTGAAGAGGAAAAGCAGAAAGTTCTTGAGAAAGAACAGTTGGCCAATGAGTACCTGAACGACCTCAAGCGTGTAAAGGCCGATTTCGACAACTTCAGGAAACGAGAAATGCTCTACAGGCAGCAGTTTGTGAAGACTGCCAATCGAGATTTGATTTTGAAGCTCCTTCCCGTTCTCGATGACCTTGAAAAGGCCCTTGTTGAGGGGCAGAAAAACGAAGTTCATGAAGCGTTCCTCCAGGGTGTGGAATTCATTTACCGGAAGTTCCTGGGGATTCTTGAAAAGGAGGGTGTTCGACCTATAGAGACGAAGGGTCAAAGGTTTGACCCCAAGTACCATGAGGCAGTGATAACAGTTTCCCTCCCTGATCGGGAGGATTTTGAGATTGTTGAAGAGATACGAAAGGGGTATCTCTACCACGATGAGGTCCTGCGCCCAGCGCAGGTCAAGGTAAACCGCATTTTACAGGACAGAATGGCCTGAAAGGAGGTTGAGGGAAATGCCCAAAGTCATTGGGATAGACCTTGGAACGACAAACTCAGTGGTTGCTTACCTTGAAGGTGGTCAGCCCGTCATCATCCCCAATAAGGAAGGATCTCGCTTGACACCGTCAGTTGTGGCATTCACCAAACAGGGTGAGATCCTGGTGGGGCAGCTGGCCAAGCGACAGGCAATCACAAATCCCAAGAATACTATTTTTTCCATCAAGCGGCTTATGGGTCGCCGTTACGACGACCCTGAAGTGGAAAAAGCCCGTCGTGTGCTCCCCTACGAGATCGTCCCCGGGAAACACGGTGAGGCTTGTGTCAAAGTGGGGGACCGGATCTACACTCCTCCGGAAATCTCGGCTATGATTCTCCGCAAACTCAAGGAAGACGCCGAAGAATACCTGGGGGAGAAAATCCAGGAGGCTGTTATCACCGTCCCAGCCTACTTCAACGATAGCCAGAGACAGGCCACCAAAGATGCAGGGAAAATTGCAGGACTTGATGTCAAGCGTATCATCAACGAACCCACTGCAGCAGCCCTGGCATATGGCCTTGGGAAGGGGAAGGAAGAAATCATCGCGGTGTACGACCTTGGAGGCGGAACGTTCGATATTTCCATCCTTGAAATTGGCGACGGAGTCTTTGAGGTTAAGGCGACCGCTGGGGATACATTCCTTGGTGGCGACGATTTCGACCGCCGACTCATGGACTATATCATCGAGGAGTTCCGCAAGGACACGGGGATTGACCTCCGGGGTGACCAGATGGCGCTTCAGCGCCTGAAGGAGGCTGCAGAAAAGGCAAAGTGCGAGCTCTCTACAGCGTTGCAGACAGAAATCAACCTTCCCTTNATCACCGCCGATGCCACCGGCCCAAAACATCTGGTCATGACCATTACCCGGGCAAAGCTCGAGCAGCTGACCATCGACCTCATTGAGCGAACTATTGGACCCTGTGAGCAGGCTATGCGTGACGCTGGTCTCAAACCCGAAGACATCGACGCGGTGATTCTTGTTGGTGGCATGACCCGGATGCCGAAAGTCCAGGAAATCGTGGAGAAAATCTTTAAGAGGGAGCCCCGTCGGGGTGTCAACCCTGACGAGGTCGTCGCTATGGGTGCAGCCATCCAGGCTGGCGTCCTCAAGGGGGAGGTGAAAGACGTTCTTCTCCTTGATGTCACACCTCTTTCCCTGGGTATTGAGACCCTTGGCGGCGTCTTTACGAAAATCATTGAGCGAAACACTACCATTCCGGTTTCGCGGAGTCAGATCTTCACCACTGCAGCAGATAACCAGACAACGGTGGAAATTCACGTACTCCAAGGTGAACGACCCATGGCGAAGGATAACTTCTCCCTCGGGAGGTTCCAGCTTACCGGGATTCCTCCGGCTCCACGGGGTGTACCACAGATTGAGGTGAAATTCGACATCGATGCTGACGGTATTCTCCACGTCTCGGCTAAGGACCTTGCAACGGGTAAGGAACAGGCCATCACCATCAAGGCATCAAGTGGCCTCACCAAAAGAGGAGATCGAGCGGATGATCCGAGAAGCCGAACTCCATGCCGAAGAGGACCGTCGCAAGCGAGAAGAAGCAGAGCTCCGGAACCAGGCGGATAACCTCATCTATACGGTGGAGAAGACGCTCCGCGAATCGGGCGATCGGCTCTCAGCGAGTACAAGGTCCCGTGTCGAGAGCGCACTGAATGCCCTGAAGGAATCCCTGAAAGGCACTGATGTCGCAGACATCCGTCGGAAGATGGACGATCTCCAGTCAGCTTCGCACGTCATGGCTCAGGAACTCTACCAGAAGGCAGCCCAGGGTGGGTCTTCGAGCGGTTACTCCTCGGGAGGTAGCACTGCTGGAAGCACTCAGGATAACGTCGTGGATGCGGATTACCGGGTTGTGGATGATGAAGGAAAGTGACAAAAAAGAAAGCCCATATCCTCCGGGATATGGGCTTTCTTTTTTGTGGGAAGCGCTAAGGTGGGTGGGCAATGAAACGGGATTACTACGAGATTCTTGGAGTTGACCGAAACGCAACCCAGGAGGAGATTAAAAAGGCGTACCGTCGCCTGGCTCGCCAGTATCATCCCGACGTGAACCCTGGGGACAGGGAGGCAGCTGAGCGCTTCAAGGAGATTAACGAAGCCTACCAGGTCCTTTCCGACCCCGAGAAACGAGCTCTGTACGACCGCTTTGGGCACAGTGCTTTTGGAGGCGAGGCACAGGCGGGGTATGGTGATTTTGGGCCTGATTTTGAGATTTTCCGGGAGTTCACGGGTTTTGGGGATATCTTCGATTTCTTTTTCGGATCCGGAACGCAAACCCGGCGGAGGGAACGGACGGCACGGCCTGTCCGGGGTGAGGATGTTACGGTTGAGATTACACTGGAATTTGAGGAGGCCGCATTCGGTGCCGAAAGGGAGATATCTTTTCGGCGCCTGGAAGAGTGCCCTGACTGCCGGGGGATAGGAGGAAGGAGAAAGGTTTCCTGTGGCAATTGCCACGGTACAGGGGAAATACGCCATACTCAAACCTCTTTCTTTGGTTCCATTATTACGTCCCGTCCATGCCCGTACTGTCAGGGCAGGGGTTGGGTGGTGGAGGAGGCTTGCACCACCTGCCGGGGTCGGGGGAAAGTTCAAAGGGAACGAAAGATGAAGATCAAGGTTCCCCCTGGAGTGGATACGGGCTATCGCCTGCGGATCTCAGGAGAGGGAGGAGCAGGTGAGCATGGGGGTCCTCCAGGGGATCTCTACATCCTTGTGAAGGTGAAACCACATCGATTCCTGGAACGGAGGGGACAGGACCTCTACTATGACCTTGTCGTCACTTACGCTCAACTTGTCCTTGGGGATGAAGTTGAGGTTCCCACCTTGCAGGGGAGTGAAAGGATCCGCATTCCTCCCGGGACGGAAAGTGGAACGCTTTTGCGCCTTCGTGGGAGGGGCCTTCCTGATCCCCGGACAGGAACCCGGGGAGACCAGATTCTGCGAGTACGGTTGTATGTCCCCCGGGGGGTCAGTGGGGAACACCGAAGACTTCTGGAACGGCTTCTTGAGATCGAGCGTGGCGGTGTTCAGGAGGAGAACTCTGGAGAGAACCGTAAGGGGGGTATTTTTTGACCGTCTGCGGGAGGCTTTCATTCACCCCGAGGAGTAGCGCCCATGGCTCGTTTTCTCTTCCATCCGACGCCCCGAATTGGGGAAGTCATCGCGCTCTCTCCTGAGGAAACCCACCATCTCTGGGTACAGCGAGTTCCCCTCCGGACGCCTGTCCTCGTTGGCGACGGCAAGGGAGGGCTGTATCGGGGGATACTGCTCGACAGAAAAGATGAACATGCTCTGGTACTCATTGAGGAGAAGGTGGAAGATGTAGCTCCTTCTTTTTTCCTCTCCGTCTGGCAGGGTTTTCTCAAAAGCCCAGCGAGGATGGACTGGATGATAGAGAAACTCGTCGAAATAGGGGTCACGGAAATTGGGTTTTTCCCGGCAGAACGCTCTGTAAAAGAGCGGATTTCAAAGGACCGCATGGCAAGATGGGAGAGAATTGTTGTGAGTGCCTGTAAACAATCTGGGAGAACCTGGTTTCCTGTAGTACGAGTTTTTTGAGTCATGGGAGGACTTCCTCGTTGGTCTTTCCAGGAAAAGGCAGCGGGTATTCCTTGCAGATGCTTCTTGTAGGGAGCGACTCCTCGAAGTTCTGCAAAGAGGAGAGGTGAAGGGTTCAGCAGCACTTATTGTCGGTCCTGAGGGGGATTTCTCCGAAAAGGAGAAGAAGGCGCTCTCCAGGGTAGGGGTATACCCGGTATTTTTGGGAGGGAGAATTCTCCGTAGCGAAACCGCGGCGCTTTTTGGAGCATCGCTTCTTGTAGCCTTCATGGAGGGTAACCATGCGGATAGGTGTGAAAACCCTCGGATGTAAGGTGAATCAGGCAGAAAGTGACTTCTTGCTCTCGGCTTTTCGTAAGGCAGGTCTTGAAGTAGTTGACTTTGAAGAGGTTGCGGATTGCTATATTATCAACAGCTGTGCAGTGACCGGAGAAGCAGAGCGTAAAACCCGGCAGTATGTTCGTCGAGCTCTGCGGAAGAATCCAGAGGCCTTGGTGCTCCTTATCGGCTGTTGCGCCAAGGCCTGGCAACGTCGTGGATACAGGCCCCTCGAGGAAAGGGTGGTTTTGCTCGTTTCAGACCAGAAAGAAAAGGAGGTTTGCCAGTTCTTTGCCAAACACTGGGGCATCGCTCTTTCTCTCCCCCCTTTTCCTCTCCCTTCCCGGTCCCGGGCTTGGGTGAAAGTTGAGGATGGATGCGACCACTTCTGCAGCTTCTGTCTTGTGCCCTATCGTCCGGGAAGGGGTGAAAAGCAGAAGTCCTGAAGATATCCTGCGGGAGGTTCAGTACCTTGAAGCACAGGGGGTTCAGGAGGTGGTTCTCTGCGGAACGAACCTCGGGTACTTTGGTAGAGACCTGCAATCCGTAACGCTCATTGACCTTCTGGAGCTCCTTGTGCAGAACACCAGGAACATTCGCTTTCGGCTGAGTTCTCTTGAGCCCTACCTCCTTTCAAGGGACTTCCTCTGTAGATTCTTTGCCCTGGGAACGAGAATCTGTCCTCATTTGCACTTGCCACTCCAGAGTGGAAGCGATAGGATACTGGCGAAGATGTCTCGCGGGTATTCCTCCAAAGAATACGAGGCGCTGGTGATGACCGTAAGGGCACTCTGTCCCCATGTGGCCATCACCACCGATGTTATCGTGGGGTTCCCGGGAGAGGAAGAGGAGGATTTTGAGGCAACCGTGCGTTTCTGNCAGACCATAGGCTTTTCGAGGATGCACGTTTTTGCCTTTTCCCCTCGACCCGGCACCAGGGCCTTTGAATGGGGAAAGAGGGAAGACATTCCCAAGCCTGAAAAGGAAAGGAGGGTGCGACGCCTCATTGAGGTAGGGAGAGAGCTTTCCCGGCGATACCACCAGTCTTTCGTAGGCAGAAGACTTGAGGTCCTCGTGGAATCTTGCGAGAACGGTGTAGGAATGGGTCACTCGGAGAATTACATTGTCGTGCGGGTGGAGAATCTCCAGGGGGCATGGATAGGGAAAATTCTCCCGGTCCTTGTGGAGGGTGCTGATGACACTGGCGCCTGGGGGAGGGTGGTAACGGGGTGAAAAACGCGCTTTTTGGAATTCTGTGCATGGTGCTGATGGCGGCCTTTCTCCTCTTCCCCTTCGAAACCTTTGGGGAAGAGGAGCTCCTTGAAATGCGGGTTGCGAAGTGCGTCCGTCCAAACCTTGTCGTTGCCGAGGTTCTGGAAAAGGAGGAATTCAAGAAGGTTCGGGTGAAGCTTGCTGGTGTTTCATCTCCCCTTGAGGACCCTGAGGCATACCGCCTGGCCCTTTCCCGTCTGCGGGAACTGGTGGAAGGACGAAAGGTATACTTTGACTTTGCCCTGGGACATACCCCGGAAGAACACCCCTGGGTGGGGTACCTTTACGTGCAACAGGATCCAGAAGAAGAACCCTGCATCGTCAACGCTGTACTCCTCTGCGAGGGTCTTGTGACTCTCGACGAGAGGACTGCAGGGAGAAACCTCCTTGGGTATCTTCTGAGTATGCAGGAGAAAGCCAAGGAGGCAGGAGTCGGTCTGTGGAGGAAAATCCCCAAAGAGCGTAAAAGGAAAGTCGACGAATGTCCCTCCTGTATCATTCGCTGAGGGCGGCATTCAGGAACTCTTGAAGGACCCCAAGGTGGTCCAAAAGGTCAAGGAGCGTCACCCGATCGCGCAGGAATCGGGCAAAAAGACAGGCTTCACGGACCATTGTGGGGGGAAACCCCAGGGCTTCGAAGCTCGTGGGGATGCCTGCTCGCCTGAGAAGGCGAAGAGGATTCAGAAGGGCAATTTTCTCTTCCACAGCCTGCTTGAGAGTGGAGAAGTCGATTTCTGGCCACAGAATATTGAGCTTTTTCTGAGCCGGCTTTTCGATAAAGGGAAAGAGGGGACCAAAGTGGACTTTTCAGCGTTTCCTGATCTACGGTGGATTTCAGCCTCCCTCCTTGGGGGAGTTCTTCGNTGAGGAAACGCTGGAAGAGGTTCCACACGATGCAAGTTGCTGCTCCTACTCGCAGACCGTGGAAAGAGGGATGAATGCCCCTGTGGAGGGCCATCATCTCAAGGTGATGGGCGATAAGATGCTCTCCTCCTGAGGCAGGACGGGAATCCCCGATCATCTCCATGCCGAGCCCGGACTGGATGAGAGCCTGCGTGAGTACGGTGATGGCCTGCTCATCCCGTTGTTGTATCCCTTCGGCGTGAGCACTCAGGGCTCTCAGGAAAGAAGCAGTATGTTCCCAGAGGACGTCGCAGAAATCCTCACCGAAGAGCACTCGACGAATAGTCCAATCAGCGTTAGCGGTGATTTTTCCGTACAAGGTCCGCAAAACCAGCCTGGATGAGCGAGAGAGGAGCAGCACAGAGAATTTCTATGTCGGCAAAGAGTGCCACCGGGGGCGTGGCGTCATAGGTCACCTTGTACCCCCCAACGAGCATCGGTGCTCCAGGAGACACATATCCATCCATGGAAGGAGCGGTGGCAACAGCCGCATAGGGAAGCCCTGTTCTGTGAGCGATGAACTTCGTCAGATCATTGATCACCCCTGATCCCACAGCCACGAGGAAATCCGGCCGATGGAAGAGGAACTCCCCAACCTGGCTTCTTGCTTCCTCGTCTGGCTCAAGGAAGGGAAAACGTTCCTGCTTTTGGAGAAGGCCGGGGATGACGGCAAAGCCATTCCGGGAAAGGAGGTCACACACCGCTTTTCCCGCTGCCTCATAGGTTGCGTCGTCGAAAAGCACCAGAGCTTTTCCACAAAAACCGAGCTCCCTGAGGACTTTAGGCATGTGGGCGATGACACCCTTGCCCACGAGAATCCTCTTCGTCCGAATTCTATGGGTTTTGCCACAGGAACAGGAGAAAGCTGTTCCGAGGAGAGCAAGAGGGTCTTTTCCCATTTCCCTCACNCCCTGATGGCTTGAGTCAGTTCTTCAAGGGAGGCAAATACAAAGTCTGGCTGCCACGGAGAGGACCTGAGATCCTCACGGCGGGTCTCCCCGGTAACGTAGAAGAATGGTGGTGATGCCGGCTTGCTGTCCCATGGCGATGTCGGTGTACAGCCGGTCTCCGAGAATGGCAACTTCGTCTTTGCTTGCTCCCGTGCGCCAGAGGGCGTACTCCACCATTTCCGGATAGGGCTTCCCAAAGTACCGGGGGGTTCGTCCCGGTTGCAGCTTTTATGGCTTCCGCAATGGATCCGGCATCAATCAGCGGTTCGCTTTCTGTGGGGCAGTTAAGGTCAGGATGGGTGGCGAAGAACGGGATGCCCTTTCGGAGGAAAACGCAGGCTTTTGCTAACCTGGAGTACGTGAGCGTTGTGTCAAAACAAAGAACCACAATGTCTGGATTCTCCTGAACCAGGATGAATCCGGCTCGCAGGAAGTCTATACTCACCTCCCGGGAGGCAAGGAGGAACACCCTGGAGCCGGGATAGTTCTTCTTCAGGTAAAAGATGCAGGCATCGGTGGAGGTGATGATGTGCTCTTCGGTAAAATCCCGAAGGCCCAGCCTCTGGAGCTTCTGGACGTAGAAGGTGGCCCGGTGGGAAGAATTGTTGGTGAGGAAGTACAGGTTTTTCCCCTGCTTTGTGAGAGTTTCAGCAAAATCCAGAGCTCCAGGAAGCAGGCGGTTACCAAGGTAGAACGTTCCGTCCATATCGGAGAGAAAAACCCTGATGTTCTGGAGCACTCTCTTTCACCTCTACTTGAGGAGTTCTGGATACCGGAAAGCCAAATCCTCGGTAATCCGGATACTGAGATCCTTCACTTCCACACCGTACTGTGTGACGAGGAACTTCGTATAGTCCTCGTTCTTCAAAAGGTTTTCCAAGAAGACGGGTCGCCCATGAAGGTACTGGTACGAGAGGGCACGGAGCACCTCGGGTGTCAGACGCAGAGGGTGACCTGAGGAGACTTTCTCAATGGCGTATTCCCAGAGTTCCTGGACATAGCTTTGCGGATGCTGCGCGATGTACTGTGCAAAGTACTCCTGGATTTCTCCTCGGAGTTTCTCGTAGGTTTCACCCTTTTCGTGTTCCTCACGCAGGTAGGTCATGATTTTTTCGAAAATCTCTGCGTTTTCAGCGATGATTTTCCCCATCTCCTGGGGTTCGAGCTTGTACCAGGGGTATCTCTCGAGGTACTTCCAGATCACAATCTTTCGCTCCGAAGGAGAAGGAGCAGAAGCCTCTTCCAGAACTTTTTCGGCAAAGTAAAGTTTGAAGTGGAGGCTCTGGAAGAGTTTCCCTAACTCTCCCATCACACGCTGCGAAAAGTCCAAGCGGAGTATTTCACGGAGCAAGTCCTGTCGCTTCCGGGGAAGCTCCTGACCTTCCCGTTCGGGTGCCGCAAGAAGGGGGGAGATTTGCCCTGCCCCTGCGTAGCGGGCAAGAACAGGATCAAGTCTTCTGGCAAGGCGTTCGTAGTTGACCACCCTGAGGCTCGCTTCTACTTCACCCACGAAGGCGATACTGCCATCATACGGGTTTCCGGTAATGGTGTCCTTTCGCCAAAGCGGGACCCGGAAAGAGAAAACTATATCCCCCCGGACGGGGCAGGACCTCTTCGACCACTCCGAAAGGAGGGGGCTGGACGAAAAGGCGGACCGGAATATTCTTGGTGTTCTTCACAACCCGTATTCTAAAAGGAAGCGCACTGGGTCCAAAGAGTGCTCCTTCCCGTACCCACACCTCTCGCACGATGGCCACACTCTCTGGGGGAAGAGTGTGCCAGGAGGCGAAAAAGATGCAAAAGCCCAGAACGCAGAGCAGAAACAGTAGAAAACCGAGAACCCAGGTCCCGAGAATGCTCAAGATCCTTTTGCCTCTCATTTTTCATTCCCCCACCTTACAGGAGATTCTGGCGTTTCTGGAGGTATCGCAGGTAGTACAGGTACGATACCCGCTCAAGGGATGTTCGAACTTCAAGGAGGTCAACGCCGATACTCTGGAAAAGTCGATTCCCGTTTTTGAGATACTGCAGGGCTTCTCCTTCGAAGCCCTTTCGGTAAGTCTCATCCTTGAGGTCTTCCAGAAGCTTGCCCATGGCAATTTCGTTGATGGCCATCACAAGGAGCGTCTGGTAGAGACCGGGGTAATCCGCAAGCTCAAAAACGTTCGGGTTGCGCACAAGGTCTCGGACGCGGAGGGGGTTGGCGATGAGGTCGTCGTGCTCACTCTGCATCTTCTCGCGGATGAGCGCCATTTCATGCTCAACAAAAGCCTGCCATTCTGGGTTATTCTCCATGTGCGGGTGGCGCCGCAACCATTCAAGACCAAGGAGGTACATGTCGTATACCGACCCTACCCGGTACGTATCAAGGGGCGAAGGGTAGAGGAAACGGCGGATCCATTCCCGGAAGGTTCGGCTTCGGGAAATCTCCACAAGCTTTGCCCGTGCTGTCTCGTATTCTTCCTCGAAGAAAGCCTGGCGGTACTTCTCCCGTACCCTATCGGCGTNAGCCAGAAGGAAGCTCTCTAAGTCCCGTGAGAGCCGCTCCTTTCCCCTCCCGTCAAAGTCATACTGTTTCCACCTTTCGGGGTCAGTAATCTGGAATTTGAAGGAAAAGCGGAGTACCACAAAGTCATTCCCATATCCTTCCTTGAAGAATGCCATGCTTTTTTCCCAAAGGTACCGGAGTGTTCCCAGTACGCCTCCCTGCAGAGTGGGCTCGACCTCTCGCAAAAGCAACAGCGCGTCGACGGATTGGGGGCGGCGTGTTCCCCGGTGCGCGAAGGCAAATGGTCTCGGAGTGGTAAGGAGGAGTTTTTTTCGACCCCAGGGGCACACCCCGTTCGACGATGTCAAGCCGTTCACCCAGGAATTCCTGCCATCCAATTTTCAGGCTTCGCACGATAAGGAAGTCTTCTCGGTCCACAAGATGGACGCTGAAGAGAAGGAGACTCACGCCGATGAGCAAAAAGCTCACAAGCACGGTCTGGACGGGTGTTGGGAAAAGACGGTACTCTCTGGGGGATTCGAAAAGCTTTGAAGTTCTTCGCGTTCTGGAAGCCAGGGCATGACGAATTTCCCGGTAATACTCCAGAAGGGCTTCGAGTACTTCTTCCTCCACCCTTCCCCCTATCCTGGAACACAGGGTTTGTCTCAAGATCCTGGAGCGTTTCGAAAAGGGCAACAGAGGACGAGGGGAGTTCCTGAACAAGGCGCTGCAGTTGCGAGGCAAAGTCCCAGTACAGGGAAGAGGAGAAGAACTCTTCAAGGGCTTCATTTCGCCGAATCTGACATACCCGGCGGGAGAATTGTCCCTCGAGGAGGAGTTCGAGCTCCCTGCAGAGAGAAGCAATTTGCTGGGCTTCCTTAAGGGGGAGGGAATAGGTACCCAGGGCAGAAAGCGTGCGTTTTGCCGTCTCGTAGTCATTGTTCTCAAGGGCACGAAGCAGGGCAAGGAGGGCTGACTTTTGGGGACCCTCCACCCGGGCGATGAATCTCTTGAGGTCTTTCTCAAGCTCCGCCTTCTGAGGGGTCCCAAGATGCGGTAGGAGCTCGAGGAAGGCAAAAGCCTTTCTTTTGGCAAAGATGGTATCTCCCACAAGGAGTTTATGGTACACCCCGTAGAGGAGGGGGGCGATAATGAGAACAACCCGGGCGTACGGATTCAGGTAATCCCCAGCCAGCATGAAGAGTGCATCCACTGCCTGGAATATAAAGCCGATGTTCCATATGGCGTAGGAGAGGAGAATACAGAGCACCAGAGTAAGCACATCCCTCCCCAGAGCGCTCTCGTACTCTCTCCGCCACTGGGCAAAAAGCCGTTGTTCGTATTCAAGGACTCGCTCCTTTGTTGATCCATCAGGACTAGCACTATCCACGCAGTAGAGGAGAAAGGGCTTTGCGGGGCCTCTCCAAAAAGCTGAAAGCCTCTGGTAACGCTTTCTCAGAGAACTCTTTGAACCCACAACGATTTTCTCTTCGGGATTGAGGGGATGGGGGAGTCTCAACAAGAAAGGCTCGTTCCAGATGCATTTCAGAAACGTTCTCCTTTCACTTCGACTCGCAGCGTTCCCTCAACAAAAGCAAGGCCCTGGAGGATTCTCAGTTCTTTACGCTGAGCAAAGGTCTCAATGGTTCGTCCTATGCATCCGGTGTGGTACTGGTAGAAGTCCGGTGCAAGGGCAATTCCTGCTTTTTGGAAAATGGGCCCAATGAGATAGATGCCCTCAAAAACGGGGAGATCCCGTTCCATGAAGAAAGGAATTTCCCGAAAAGCAGCTTCAAAGGCGTCCTGGAAAATAGGCAACCCGCACTTCCGGATGAAATTCCGTATGGCTAGCGTCTTTTGCACCGAAGGATAGCGCATCAACACCTCACCTCGGTATTTTGGAGGAAAGAAGGGAAAGCGACTCCTCAGAAAGTATTCCACCTTCTCACAGAAGGTGAGATGGTACCGGAGACGGGCTACACGCTCGTACTCTTCGGGAGACAGACGCTCATGGAGGAAGATCATGATACCGGCATTCTTGTATACATATTCGCTCTCCAAGGTTACGGTTTCATGGAGGCTGGAATACACCCGGATGTTTCCCGGCTGGGAGAGGAGATACCGCTGGAGTGCCTGGATACGCCGGCCACGGGTTGTCACCGTTTTTCTTCCAAAAGCCGCATTGGCATCTTCCCAGCCGAAGAAGTTCCGGATATGGTTCACACTGACCACCACAGGAGTACGAACTTCCTCACCGCTGCGATCCACGTACGCCCGGGTTTCTTTGTGCCACCCATCCGGGTCCATGACAGGCAGAAAGACGCAGTACGCTTCTCCCAGGAGAGTTTCCCACTCGCTCCCTCCCTGACAGAGGGCAAGAAAGGCAAGGAATAGGGTCAGGGAATGGACCTTTTCTCCCCCGTGACATGTGGCTTCAAAGACCAGGGTGTTCCTCCGTGCTTCGGGATTTCCGATTTCGAGAACAGGAATTTTCCTTCCCCCAGCGGTGCGGAATGTATTCCCCGTTGCGTCAGGAAGGAAGAGGAAACGCCCTGGAACAGGGCTTTTGCTCAGGTGTTCAAGGGCGAGGGTTTCCATTGCTTCCAGGAAGTCTTCGTAATCTCTCTCGAGGAGTTCAAGATGAGCTCCCAAGGAGGTAACGTCAGCAAGAACCGGTATCATTGCGAATCGCTCCATGGAGCAAGGGGTACGGGAGGGCGGAGGAACTTCGTCCATTCGCTCTTTTCCGTCGCCTGAGTTGCTGGCCAGAAGAAGTCCTTAAGGAATCCAAGACCAAGCCGTGCAGCAAGGCGAAAGGCCTGCACAAAACCCTCGCCGTTTCTGTCCTGCCGTACCACATCATTGAGCAGGCGAAGCGCATGGTTTTCGACAACGCGAAGCACCATATCTTCAAAGGCGCTTTCTAGACCCCAGGACACCTGCTGATAGTGTCGGGAAATCTCGAGGAAGTTCCGGTCTTCAAAGTACGGGTCTCCGATAATCATGTCCCAGGCCATCGGCTGGAACCCCGGAATGCCATGCATGATGAAGAGGATGGGGAAGAGGCGGTGGAGAATGCTGTAAAAGCCCCGGAAGCGGAAACGACCATAATGGTAGAAAAGGTCCCGGTGTTTCTGTGTTTCAAGAAGGAGGGCATCGTCTTTCCGGAGGGTGTCGAAGAACACGTTTTTTAGGTACTCCCGCACTTCCTTGGCGGACTTCCGGGGAGTAACGGCGTACCCGTTCGAGATTTCCTCAACAGCCAAAAAACTCTGAAGGCAGGCNCATCAGGAAGCTTTTCTTTTTCTTTATCCTCGACATGGAGGATGATTTCTGTCTTTTCGCCCCGAAAAGCCCGGAGGTACTGGGCAAATCGCTCTTCCGCAAAGAAGGGGTGTCTTGGGGAAAAGAGCGTGTAACCACCTTTATTGAAGAGCTTGTAGAGCTCGATTTTGGGCATAACGTTCCTCCACTGCTTCCAGGGTGAAAGAGAGGTCCCGCACGGGAACGCAGAGGAAAGGTGTGAAGACCTCAGGGATGAGAAGGAGGTCTCCGAGGAAGAAGCGCTTCACCTTGGTCCAGGGGGTGTGCGGGATGCGCTTGAGGAGATAGCTCTTGTCCTTCTCGCGTCTTTTGAGGTTCTCGTACGCCTTGCGAATTTCTCCAAAGACGAAACCGTGTCTTTTCCTTTGCTACTCAGGAAGCTTAGGATTTTTTCAAGGTATGCGGGATCCCCAGGGGAGAGGGTAAGGAAAAAGTCCAGCACCTCAGAGAGCGCTTTGTGCCGCTCGGGGTCCTGACCCTGGGTGATTGTCTGAAGCCGACACTGGGCAAGGCGAAGGAAACGCCTTCGCCTTGCCCAGTTATCGATACCCGTGAGTGCAAGGTAAGGCTGGCGGAACCAGATAAACCACCAGGTGTTCACGCTGAAGAGTCCAATGACGTAGGCCACAAGGCAAAGGGAGAACATAAAACGGTAATTCCTCGCGATCTTCTCGTAGAAAGAGAGAGAATACAGGAATTCGTCAATCATTCTCTCAAGAGAACAGAGAATGTTCTCCATCTCCCCCTCGCTCAGGGGCAAGGACGAAGAAGGAGCATATACTTCCCACTGGAGTACAAAGGGAGATTTCCCCCGGACTTTTCTTGCAAGTTCCACAATATCGCAAGGTGGGGAGGCAACCCATGCTCCTTCTTCGTACCATCCCGAAAGCCTTGCAGGGAGGATATAGAGTGGGATATTTACTGCTTCAAGATGCTCTCTCCAGTTCACCAAGGTCCCTTTTGCCACGCTCCTTTTGACAGTATAATAGACAAAAACACATCAGAAGGCAACGGGAGAAGACAATGATTCGTATTGCCACAAGCCACCTAAGGCCGGGCATGATCGTTGGTTACCCCCTTGTTCGAGACGATGGAGTGGTCCTTCTGAAAGAAGGAGTTCGTCTGAACGACCGCCTTATCCGGAAGATCCGAGAACTGGGGTTTGAGTACATCTACGTCCGGGATCCGGGTTTCGCCGATGTTGATCTTGAGGAGATTCTCTCTCATGATATCCGCCGCCAGGCTCTTGTCACCCTCAACGAATCTTTCTACCAGATTGTTCGGGGGAAAGAGGCCGCGGTGGAGCCCCTCAAGAGGCTTGTTGATGAGATCATTGATGAAGTGCTGAGTACCAAAAAATCGGTGGTGAGCCTGATTCAGCTACGGCAGCACGATGATGCAGTGTTCTCCCATTCCGTGAATGTAGCCGCTTTAAGTGTGTTCATCGGGAAATTCCTGCGGCTCTCCCGCCAGCAGCTCCGGGTGCTTGCCCTGGGGAGCCTCATGCATGATCTTGGGAAGATTCGCGTGCCTCTTGAAGTCCTGAATAAACCAGGGAGTCTCTCTGAGGAAGAGTGGNATATCATCAGGAAACACTCGTGCTGGTCTGCGGAGCTTATGTCTGAGTGGGTGTCAGAGGAAGGAGAGAGCATCCATATCGCCCTGCAGCACCACGAGCGCCTTGACGGTAGCGGATACCCCTACGGACTCTCAGGAGAAGAGATCCACTTCCTCTCCCGTATCTGTGCCTGTGCCGATGTGTACGATGCCCTGACAGTGGATCGACCATACCGGAAGCGATTCTCCTATGCAGAGGCCCTGGAGTACCTCATGGGGAATGCCTCGCGACTCTTTGACCTCCAGGTGGTCACCACCATGGTGCGCCACATCGCCCCCTATCCTGTAGGGGAAACCGTTCGTCTCACAACCGGGGAGATTGCCGTGGTGGTCCGTCTGAACGAGGGTCTCCCAATTCGCCCTGTAGTTCGGGTCATCCGTGACCCGAATGGCCAGCCCCTTGAGAAACCCAGGGACCTTGACCTCATGAAAGAACTCACCGTGGCCATTGTGGGGACGGCAGAAGTCACCTGGGAGGTGCCCCAGAAGAAGTCTTTCGTTTTCTTCGGCGGTGGTACGGGCCATGATTCGGGTTCCGGTGAGTGAGCTGAAACCTGGAATGAAGGTTGCGTACCCAGTGCTCCGGGAAGACGGCTCTGTTCTCCTTAACAGAGGTGTAGTGCTCACTGAAGCCTATATTCAGAAACTTCGGGAACTCGGTTTCCAGTCGATTTTTGTGGAACACGAGCTTTTTGAAGATATTGCGGCGAGCGAGCCACTGCGTGTTGAGACCAGGAAACGAGTACAGAGAATACTCCATGATACCGTGAGGCGCCTCAGACGTGGTGGAGGAGTTTCATACCATGAGGTTCTTCAGGTGCTTGAGGAGGTTCTTGATGAAATTCTTACCAACTCCACCACTGTTTTCTATCTCATCCAGATGCAGAGTCGCAATGACCTCATCTTCCATCACTCGGTGAACGTGGCCGTTCTGAGCCTCCTTGTGGGGAAATGCTTGAACCTCTCCCGTCTGCAGCTTCGAAAACTCGGACTCGGTGCTCTTCTCCATGACCTTGGGAAAATTCGTCTCCCCGAAGATCTTCTGGTGAAAGAACGAAACCTCACCGAGGATGAACGGAATCTCGTTCGTATGCATCCCATCTGGAGTAAGGAGATGATCCAGAGAAACCCGGATTACGACTTTCTCGCTTCAGTTATCGCCCTGCAGCACCACGAGCGCCTTGACGGTAGCGGATACCCCTACGGACTCTCAGGAGAAGAGATCCACTTCCTCTCCCGTATCTGTGCCTGTGCCGATGTGTACGATGCCCTGA